>JAEEGH010004300.1_pt1 | contig 36619 bp, 30 predicted proteins | sample 9134181 | NCBI WGS metagenome assembly JAEEGH01 (sample SAMN16246544, study PRJNA631951) | gut metagenome | biome: gut microbiome; feature: rumen; material: DP-attached | host: Bos | place: Iran: Karaj | collected 2018-10
ATGCCTTGGACATCCCGATGTACCTCCGTATCGCTGACGAGCTTTACCTGAAACGCCTCATCGTGGGCGGCTTCGAGGGTGTGTATGAGTTCTCGCGCAACTTCCGCAACGAGGGCATGGACCGCACCCACAACCCCGAGTTCACAGGGCTTGAGATCTATGTCTCTTACAAGGACTATCTCTGGATGATGGATTACACCGAGGAGATGATCCATCGCTGCGTGATGGATGTCCTGGGCACTGAGACCGTGAAAGTGGGCGACAACGAGATCAGCTTCAAGCGTCCTTTCAAGCGCATCACCATGATCGACTCCATCAAGGAGAAGACCGGCATCGATATCACAGGCATGGATGAAGCCCAGCTACGCGATGTGTGCAAACAACTCGGTATCGAGGTAGACGCCTCCATGGGCAAGGGCAAACTTATTGACGAGATCTTCGGCGAGAAGTGCGAGGGCACCTACATCCAGCCGACCTTCATCACCGACTATCCCGTGGAGATGTCACCCCTCTGCAAGCGTCACCGCAACAACCCCGAGCTGACCGAGCGCTTCGAGCTGATGGTCAACGGCAAGGAATTGGCCAACGCATACACCGAGCTCAACGACCCCATCGACCAGCGTGCACGTTTCGAGGAGCAGATGAAGCTCAGCGAACGTGGCGATGACGAGGCCATGTTCATCGACCAGGACTTCCTACGCGCACTAGAATACGGTATGCCCCCGACCTCCGGCATGGGCATCGGCATCGACCGTTTCGTGATGCTGCTCACGGGACAGACCACCATCCAAGAGGTGTTGCTGTTCCCAATGATGCGTCCTGAGAAAGTCCAGAAAGTGGCTACCCCCGAGGACTTCATGGCTATCGGTGTTCCCGAAGTCTGGGCCAAAGTATTATGCGCTAATGGCTACACCAGCGTGGAGAAGCTAAAGGAAGAAAAAGCCACTGCTCTGCGCGAGAAGCTCAATGGCTTGCGCAAGAAGAATAAGATGGAAGTACCTGCCTTGCAGCTCGAAGAAGTGGAAGCGTGGCTTCAGTAAGTTTTTTCTTTGTTACTTTTGTCTTGATACAAAAGTAACCCAATTTTGCTTAAGCCGAATGCAAAACCGAGCTTGCTCGAGTTTTGCTGAGGCGCCGCAAAATCAGCGAAGCTAAAAGGTCAAGGCCAAAAACAATGGCCTGCCGCACAGCCTCTCTAAGTGGGGAGCCTCAAGGCGGGGAGTGCCTTCCTGCGGAAGGCAAACGCTCCGCTAAAGCTCCGCGCCCCGCCCTGAGTCTCAACCCACTTAGTTCGGCTTTTAGGCGAGCGCTGCTCCGGTTTTTGGCCTCGGCCCACGCGCCCAGCCCGGGGCAGTGACGACCTGCTTTTTTCATGATTCCACATGCTTTCAGATGAGATCTTTCATATCATATATCATTTAAATATAATGATTTGTTTATTATTGTTTTAATTATATATATTGTAATTATTATTTATATATAAATATTTATAATATTTTAACATTATTTAACAAAAGAAATTTGGTAGTACAGATTTTTCCGAATACCTTTGCCCCAAAAAGTTAAACAACAAACAATAATAATCATGGAATATATTAAAAATAGATTAGAAAATCCATTTGAAAAATTGAAAGGAAACAGTGAAAAACTTCAAAATGAGTGCTCTCTTATTGCTAAAGACCTATTTAGCAAGTATTGCATTAAATGTGGCAATGAAAGAGTATTTCATTTTGCCGAGATTGAATTCTATTATTATGATCACACATGGTTCAATAAAGAATGGAATGAGGTAACATACCCGAGAATATGCGAAGCAGGTGATATTTTTTACCATCTTAGTGGTATGGACATTTGCTTTAAAAGCAATCTTCCAAACGATTTCAAAAAGAAAAAGATTGGCACCGGGGGAGGGATACTTATTAGAAGTATTTGGGAAAAAGATGATGAAGGTAATAAAACAATAACTGTTGGGCCACTAACTTGCATGAACAAGATTTTAAATGCTTGCAAAGGCAAGCAAATGCCTAAATTAGAAAAGCTACCCATCTCAGAACAAATTGATCTCGAACCAGAAGCAATATATCGTTATCTTGGCAAAAACGATTTTAATAACATTAGTAATAGTACGAATAAAGATGGCAAACTGAAGTTAGCTTTTTATGCTTTTTCTGATGACAAAGATTCATGGGATCATGCGAGATCTTCCTATTATGACGGTAGACTTAACATAAACGAAACTAATAATATATAGTTTTATGCAAACAAAAACTAAAGAATTGATATCACCCCTAATGGAAGGTGCTTTTTCCGAACCCGTCTTGCACAGGGTCGTTTTAAGCAAGATTGATTATGAACTTCCTGACGAAATTTGGGATGAAATCAATGAAGGATTTGCTTATTATTGGGATGAGGAAGTGGGCCTAGGTAATGATGTCTATTTTGGCGACGCATGTGTTTCTGTACAAAGGCACCTTGATTCTGCCGGTATATTGTTTCCTTATGATAAGTTAGGAGAAATAATGGAGATATTATTTGACTTCATTGAACAAATCCCTGGCGCATTTTTGGATGATTCAACATTAGTAATTCCAAAACAATAATATGATCACCGACGGCCAAACCAACACAGTATATTTCTCCAGCCTTTTACCTGAAAAATGCCCTATCCTGAACAGGTACATTGCTGATATTTTAGAGGAGAACCGGATTCATTATACCTACCTTTCTGAAACCAAGGACATTTGGTGTCGTGATTTTATGTCCATTCAAATCGAAGAAGACCGCTTTGTGTTCTATAAATACACGCCTAACTATTTGGAGGACGCTCTTTACCTTCAAACCAACCCCGAAAAAGTGTTTCGTGCTGGTGAAAACCACCTTCAACACCTACTGCAAAACGCAATCACTATCGATCTTGTGTTGGATGGGGGTAATGTGGTGAAATGTGGCAACACCGTCGTAATGACGGAGAAGGTGTTCGTCGAGAACAAGGATAAAACGCATTCTGAGATAGAGCGGATTCTGAAAGATGGTTTCCAGTGTGATCTACTATTTCTTCCGTGGGACCATAAAGAAAAGTTTGGACATAGCGATGGCATTGTCCATTATGCTGGTGATGGAAAAGTGTTATTGACGAACTACGATGAAATCTCACCATATTACTATAGCCGTTTCCACAAAGCATTGGAAAAACGCTTCGAAGTGATCCCTTTGAAGTATGAATCCAAAAGGCAACACGCTCGCAGTTGGGCTTATATCAATTTCCTGCAGATAGGAAAACTGGTTCTCGTTCCGCAGTTAGGGCTTGAAGAGGACGAACAAGCTATGGAACAAATCAGCAAAGCTTTACCAGATTGCAAAGTAGAAGGCATACCCGCACTGGAAGCCGTCAGGAAAGGCGGAGCATTGAATTGTATTTCGTGGAATATTATATCATAAAGCATGACTAACCGTCACGGGCGGGGCGCGTGGGCCACGGCCAAAACAGGTAGCGCAAGTTTCTGTAAAAAACTTACTTTATAAGGTAAGTATTTCAAAAAAATATTATATCTTTGCGTCATAAAACTAGAGAATATGACCAAAGCCTCATTACTATCATTGGAACAGACTGATGCTGCCGGACTGTTCACCATCATCTTCGAAAACGAGAACCATTCAGAGTTTGTCAAGTTTGTCAACAAGTTTAAGGACGACGCAATAAGGAAAAACGAACTTAGAATAATTCTCAATCAGATTGATGTCATGCTACAAAAAGGCATCGAGGAACGACGTTTCCGTCCCGAAGGAAAAATGAGTGATGGAGTGGTGGCGTTGCCCGTTTATCAAAGCGGTCTCCGACTTTATTGTCTGCGATTATCGGATAGTGTGCTGATTGTTGGAAATGGAGGTGTGAAAAGCACTAGGACCTATCAAGAAAATGAAGATCTGAACGGATACGTCATCAGCCTTCAGAAATTAGATAGCCTGTTAAAGACTGATATCGAGAACGGTATTGTGCGTGTCGAAAAAACAATGATTATTGGTGTTGACGATCGAGAATATGACATATAATACGAGATACAAGATGAAACAAGACAAAAAAGGAAGGGAGCTATTTCGCCAAATTGTTGACGAAACTCCCGAGGATTTGAAGAAACAACTAAGTTATTCGGATGCTATCGCCATCAAACTAGATGGAATGCTAAAACAGCGCGGCATGTCGCAACGTGATTTGGCTAAAAACACGGGCAAAACAGAGGCCGAGGTGTCGCGATGGCTAGGCGGAACGCATAACTTTACCCTTCGGACTTTGTCCAAGATATCCATTGTTCTTGGGGAAGATGTTATTGTTGTGTAATTCTATAAATGAGGCCTTAGAGTTAAAGCATGACTCACCGTCACGGGTTGGGCGTTAAAGAATGTTGAGCACCTGCTCCTTGATCTTCTCCAACTCGTCCTTCATCTTCACGACGATCTTTTGGATGTTGACTTCATTGGCTTTGGAGCCGAGGGTGTTGATCTCTCGACCCATCTCTTGGCTGATGAAGCCCAGTTTCTTGCCGGCTTGGTCCTCGTCGCAGCTCTCATGGAAGTAGTTGCAGTGTTGGCGAAGACGGACTTTCTCCTCGGTGATGTCGAGTTTTTCCAGATAATAGATGAGTTCCGCCTCGAAGCGGTTCTCGTCATATTGTCCCTCGGTGGTCAACTCCGATAAGTTCTTGATCAGACGTTGCTTGATGGTGTCGTGACGGGCCTTCTCGAAAGGCTCCACCTGGTCGAGCAGTCCGAGGATAAGCTCCACACGATGCAGCAGGTCGCGTTTCAGTGTTTGCCCTTCCTGGATGCGGAAACGGTCAACGGTATCAAGGGCTGTGTCGAGCGTCTCTCCGATTTTTGCCACAAACTCCTCATCAAATTTCTGCTCTGGAGCGTTAAAGATACCCGGCATCCTGAAAAGAAGCGCGGCCATGTCGGCTGAGGGAGCGATACCTAACTCCTCGGAGATGCCGTTGATCTGACGAAGATAGGAAGCCACCACATCGGCATCGATGCGGTTGACAGCATCGGCGGAAGTGTCTGTGATGGTAATCACAGCATCAATCTTGCCTCGAAACAGGCGTGCGCCAATCTTGTTGCGGAAGTCCAACTCTGCAAAACGCAGTTCGTTGGGCAGTTTCAAAGCCAGGTCGAGCTGTTTGCTGTTGAGAGTCCTGATCTCAACAGTGATCTTCTTGGTGATATAGAGGCTTTCGGCGATGCCGTAGCCCGTCATGGAACGTATCATGGTTATTCTTTTTGGTTTCTTTCTTTGACGATTTCCTCTTGTTTGTCCTTCGGAGTAGGCATATATTGATAGAACTCCATCGAGTAGTTGGCGCGCCCGGAGGTGAGGTTGCGCAAGGCGGTGGCATAGCCGAACATCTCCATCAGCGGGACGAAGGCATCCAGTTTCTGCGAGCCCTTACGGAAGCGACGCATGGCCTCGATGCGGCCACGGCGCTTGTTGACATCGCCAGTGACATTGCCAATGTAATCGTCAGGAGTGTTGATCTCCACCTTCATCACAGGCTCAAGCAGCACAGGACTGGCTTTCATGAAAGCCTGCTTGAAACACATCTGGGCGCAGAGTTGGAAGGCCATGTCGCTCGAATCGACGGGATGCGAGCTACCATCGACGAGGACGCATTTCACGTCGACGACGGGATAGCCTGCGAAAGGACCTTTGTTCATGGCCGCGGCCAGACCCTTCTGGACCGAGGGGATGTATTCCTTGGGAATCACGCCGCCTTTGGTGATGTCGACGAACTCGAAGCCGCCGCCGGGATTGGGCTCAAAGCGGATGACGGTATGGGCGAACTGGCCCTTACCGCCGGTCTGTTTCACGAAACGATAGTTGCACTCGAACGGAGCAGTGATGGTCTCGCGGAACGACACCGAAGGAGCGCCAACGGTGACCGGCACCTTGAACTCCTCTTTCAGACGGTCGACGAGAATCTCCAGATGGAGTTCACCCATACCGGCGATGATGGTCTCCTCTGTCTCCTCGTCGAAGTGGGCGTGGAACGACGGGTCTTCGTTGCAGAGTTTGGCCAAGGCCTCGCTCAGCTTGCTCCGGTTTTTTTTATCCTCGAGATTCACTTTCATCTCGATAACCGCTGGAGGTATATTGATGGATTCCAACAAGATGGGTTGGCTTTCATCACAAAGCGTATCGCCCGTCTTGGTATATTTCATACCCACAAGGGCCACGATTTCTCCTGCATTGGCCTCGTTGATCTCCTCACGTTCTTTAGCCTTGATGCGGAATATACGGCCCACGCGCTCGTTCTTCAGCTTGTTGGTGTTGTACACGCTCATGCCGTTGGTCAGCTTGCCGCTAAAGATACGGATGAAGGTCTGTTGGCCCACATACGGGTCGTTGATGAGCTTGAAGGCCAAGGCAGAGAAGGGCTCGTTCTCAGAGGGGTTGCGACGATAGGTCTTCTCCTCGTTGGTGGGGTCATGGGCGATAACGGCTCCGAGGTCATTGGGTGAAGGCAGATAGTCCACGATGGCGTCAAGAAGGAGTTGGATGCCTTTATTCTTATAGGCGGCACCGCAAAGAACCGGCACCATCATCAGCTTGATGGTGGCTTTACGGATGGCGGCCATCAGTTTGTCGGTGGGGATTTCGGCATCTTCAAGGTAAAGCTCGGCAATTTCATCGTCGAGGTCCGCTACCTTCTCGATGAGGTTACGTCGGGCTTCCTGGGCTTGTTCCATCATATTCTCCGGGATGGGACCCACGATACGTTCCTTTTCGACAAAACGCACCGAGTTCATCTGAACCAGGTCCACCATACCCTCAAACGTGGTCTCGGCTCCGATGGGGAGATGCAAGGGCACAGCGTTGGCACCCAGATATTTATGCATCTGACCAACCACCTCGTTGAAGTCGGCGCCCGTGCGGTCCATCTTATTGACAAAGGCAATACGTGGCACACGGTATTTATCGGCTTGGTTCCACACTGTCTCGCTCTGCGGTTCCACGCCACCCACAGCGCAGAACACCGCCACCATACCGTCGATGACACGCAGCGAGCGCTCCACCTCGACGGTGAAGTCGACGTGACCAGGAGTATCGATGAGATTGATCTGATAGCCGTTCCAATGCGCCGTGATGGCTGCCGAAGCGATGGTGATACCACGCTCCTGCTCTTGTTTCATGAAGTCCATGGTGGCTTGACCGTCATGGGTCTCGCCCACTTTACGGTTGACACCTGTAAAAAACAAAATACGTTCTGAAACTGTAGTCTTACCCGCATCGATATGCGCAGCAATACCGATGTTTCTTAATTTTGAAATACTTTGAGTCATTATTGTTACTATTTTTTCAATTCAATAAAACGAAGAATCTTTGGCTTATGATTCGGGGTGCAAAGGTACGAAAAAGTTTGGAGGATAAGCCCCTTTTCACTATTTTTGCCTTCCGAATCATGTCGGAAACCTTAATAAACAGAAATATGAGAGCTTTTTTAACAATTGCAATGTTGGTGGTTTCCAATATCTTCATGACCTTCGCCTGGTATGGAAACCTGAAGTTGGAGGAGATGAAGATCACCACCAGTTGGCCGCTCATACTCATTATTTTAGCATCATGGGGTGTTGCTTTGTTTGAATACAGCTTCATGATTCCAGCCAACCGCATCGGCTTCATCGAACGTGGCGGCCCCTTCAACTTGATGCAGCTGAAAGTCATCCAAGAGGTGGTTTCGCTCACCGTGTTCACCATTATCGCCACCTTTATTTTCAAGGGGCAACCCATCCACTGGAACCACATTGTTGCTTTTGGCTGTTTGGTTTTGGCAGTCTTCTTTGTCTTTTTGAAATGAGTTCCACCGTCATCCTTTTGGCGGATAACAACACCGTCACAACCCTTTAACTCCCCCAGTTGTCCCTGTCGAGACTCCTATAATTAATTGCTTCCGAGAGGTGGTCGTGACAGATGTTCTCACTTCCATCGAGGTCGGCAATGGTCCTCGCCACCTTTAAAATACGGTCGTACGCCCTAGCCGAAAGACCCAGACGCCGCATGGCGTTGCGTAAGGCATCCTGGCTGCGCTGGTCGAGCACGCAATACTGTTGCAGGAGTTTGGTGGTCATTTGGGCATTGGCATGGATGTCGGGATAGTCACGGAAACGCATCTCTTGGATTTTTCTGGCTTGGATCACCCTTTCACGAATCTCGGCGCTCGGCTCGCCGCGACGAGAGTCAGACAGCTCCTCGTAGGGTACGGGAAGAACCTCCACGTGCAGGTCAATTCTGTCCATCAAAGGACCTGATATCTTATTAAGGTATTTCTGGACCTCGCCTGGCTTGCACACACACTCTCGGTCGGGATGGTTGTAATAGCCGCAGGGACAGGGGTTCATGGCCGCCACCAGCATGAAGTTGGCGGGATAACGCACCGAGACTTTAGCTCGTGAGATGGTTATTTCGCGATCCTCCATCGGTTGACGTAAAATCTCCAATGTATGTCGTTGAATTTCAGGGACTTCATCAAGAAAAAGCACTCCATTGTTGGCAAGGCTTATCTCTCCTGGCTGCGGATAAGAGCCGCCGCCACAAAGGCCTGCATCAGAGATGGAGTGATGCGGGCTGCGGAATGGCCGGGTGGTGAGAAGGGTCTGGTTACGCCCCATGAGTCCGGCAACCGAGTGGATCTTGGTAGTCTCAAGCGCTTCTGCCAAGGTCATGGGCGGCAAGATGCTAGGCAATCGTTTGGCAAGCATCGTCTTACCCGAGCCGGGGCTTCCAATGAGCAGTACGTTGTGCGATCCAGCGGCGGCAATCTCCAAAGCGCGCTTTATACTCTCTTGCCCTTTCACGTCTTGAAAATCGGCGGAATAATGATTGTCACACACCAGACTACCCATGTCAATAAGCTCAGGTTCGATTGACAACTTGCCATTAAGGAAATCGATCACTTCCTTTAGATTATCGGCACCTATCACATCAAGGCCATCCACCACAGCGGCTTCTTTGGCATTCGCTTGGGGAATGATGATCCCTTTATATCCATCCTGCTTGGCTTGGATGGCCATGGGAAGCGCACCGCGGATGGGGTTCAATTTCCCGTCGAGTGAGAGTTCGCCCATGATGACATAGCGGTCGAGTTGCGACACGTCCACCTGTTCCGACACCGCCATGATGGCAACGGCCAATGGCAAATCATAGGCGGCCCCTTCTTTGCGGATATCGGCAGGAGCCATATTAATAGTAATGCGTTTCCTTGGGAACTTGTAACCCAAGTTTGAGAATGAGGCGTTGATCCGCTGATAGCTCTCCTTCACGGCATTGTCGGGCAGACCGACCAAACAAAACTGAATTCCTTTTTCGGAATTAACTTCTATAGTAACTATTAATGCATTTATGCCAATAATAGCACATCCGAATGTTTTTACTAGCATGACTTTAATTTATTTTTTGACACAACAAAGATATATAATTTTGATATATACTAAAAAAATCACGTTGATTTTTTTTAAATATTTCTAAAAAACAACTATTTTTGCGTCAAAATCCATAATCATGAAAGAAACCAGTGAAAGCATCGAACGCAAAGTGTTCGACTTATTGAAGAGCAAGGGCATGACTTTCGCCTCCGCTGAGAGTTGCACAGGCGGCAACATCGCGCATTTGATTACCCTTATTCCCGGAAGTTCCGAGGTCTTCAGAGGCGGCGCTGTCACCTACGCCACCCCCACCAAGACCAAGGTGCTCGGTGTCCCCGAGAACTTTATCGAGGCTGACGGTGTGGTTAGCCGCAGGGTCGTTGAGTCAATGGCCATTGGCACACGCAATTTGTACGAGGCCGACTTCGGTGTGGCCACCACAGGTGTGGCGGGTCCCGGCGGTGGTACTGAGGAGACTCCCGTGGGCACGGTATGGATTGGAGTGGCCGGCAAGCACGGAACCATTTCCGAACTATGCCATTTCAGGGGCGGGCGCAGCAATGTCATCAAACGAGCCACCCTGAGAGCATACGAACTGCTTCATGAAGCCATCCGCACCTCGCTATAGTCACTTCTTTGGCTTGTAATGCGAGTCTTGGAAAATGGCCTGTAGGTCGCGTGCCCCCATCAACTCGGGCAAGGCTGTGTCGGGGTTGGCGGTTACGAAGGAACGGATGATGTGGAGTCCCACGAACTCGCCTAGGCGAGCCGGAGCCTCGTGGCTGTATTCATTGGTGAAGGGTCCGTCAGCCAAGAAGGTACGATACACTTCCAAGTCGGAAGCATAGAGGCATTGGCTTCCCACCATGTCAGCCCAAAGGTCGCCCTCATAATCCTCAGCCCACTGCAGTTGCGAAGACGTATAGCCCAACAGCACCTCGTCGGTAAGTTCCGGACTCATGGCTTCCACAAAGAAGCACATCCTTCCCGCCTCCACCATTTCCTCGAGCAGGTTATTTCGTTTGAGAGGCCGCTGAACATAATCCAAGTATATTTGTTGGCCAACATCTTTGGCCAGCCCTGCTTTGGCGACACGCTCAGCGCGGTATTGCGGCATCCCAATAAGTTCATAAATGTCGTCACCCTCCAGATACCAGTCGAGAGAGATCACCAAGGCGTCATCAAAGAATATTACGGGCGGCACGTTGGGATCGATACCTGAAACACAGGTGTAGATTTGGGTAGGAAGTGAAATATTGGGATAATAATAGTTGAAGTGCCGATACACCTCTCGTAACATCTCCTCCACTTCGCTCAGGTCGGGATAAGCCTTTTTCACCTTATTGTATAAAGCCACGCTGAAGGTGTCGACAGCAAAGTCGCGCAGGTATTTCACTGCCAGCGGATCGGTCAAGTCACCACCGAGAAACGGTTGGTACTGGTCCTGAACCTCCATAAGCGCTTCCTGGAAACGGGCAGTATCCAAGTTAAACAACACATCCTCATAACGGTGGAACACAAGCTCTGGGGCGACCCCGTTGGCATTGTTCAGTTTCACTTTATACTCAGGCGTTTTGGGGCCACAACACGGCAGGATGGCGAACGCAAGAAAAGAAAAAAAGGCTATAGTTTTCAGGTGTTTCATGTGCAATCTGTTTACTCGTGCAAAATTATTGATTTGTTTAGATAAAAAAGTTGTATCTTTGCAGTTTCTATCAAAAAATCCTTTTTATTAAAAAGCAACTCATTATGAATCAACCAATTCCCGCATCACAACTTGTTTTGAACAACGAAGGAACGGTTTATCATCTCGCTCTTCATCCTGAAGAACTGGCTGACGATGTCATTCTGGTGGGCGATCCTGGTCGCGCGGACATGATTTCCACTTTTTTTGAGAAGATCGAAGTCAAGCGTCAGAACCGCGAACTCTGGAGCCGCACCGGTTACTATAACGGAAAAAGAATCACCGTATTGTCAACGGGCATGGGGACCGACAACCTCGATATCGTGATGAACGAGTTGGACACACTGGCCAACATCGATTTGAAGACCCGCATGCCGAAGGCAGAGCACCGCACTTTGAACCTGATCCGGCTAGGCACTTCGGGAGCTTTGCAGGCCGACATCCCGGTGGAGGACAGCTATGTGGCCACCCGTTACGCCATCGGCTTGGACGGATTGTTATATTTTTACGAAAAGAACAAGGAAGTCAACGAGATCGCCATGCGTGACGCCTTCATCGAACAGATGGATTACCCGAAAGACCTTCCCATGCCTTATGTGGTGGAAGGTTCCAAAGAACTGTTCGACCAACTTGGCCAGGGTTATTACATGGGAATGACTGCCACGGCGCCAGGTTTTTATGGCCCCCAGGGCAGAACGCTCCGGATGAAGCTCGCCTATCCTGAAAACAACCATAAGATCGAAGCCTTTGAGTATCAAGGATGGAAGGTGTGCAATTTCGAGATGGAGTCGTCAGCTCTTTACGGCCTTGGCAAGATGATGGGGCACCGCTGCATGACCATCTGTGCAGTCATCGCCAACCGGGTAAGCGAAAAGTTCTGCACCGATTACCACCCCTACATCAACAAGCTGGTGAAAAACACCCTGGACCGTCTTTCCGACCGTTAAAAATGCCTTTTGTTGACATTTTTTTAAGTTTTCCCGCCTTTGTTGTCGGAGGGAACAATAAAAATTGTAATTTTGCAGCGATTTTCGAGAACACTAATTATTATTTATTATTAAATAAACACTTAAAAACATCAAACAATGAAAAAAGCAATTGTTACTCTTTGCGTTATCATGATGACAGCTGTGACGGCCTTTGCAGGTGGTAAAAAAGGTGGCGACACCCGTTATTTGCTCAGCAAGCCCTCACAAAACTGGTTTATCGATGCCGCTGTCACTGGAAGCTTCTTCCAGAGCAACGACTTCGTTCCGAGAGACTTCGGTCCGCTTCGTGGACCATTCATCGGTGGTTCAGCCAAGATCGGTAAGATGGTTACTCCTATGTTAGGCTTCAGAGTTGCCTACGACTACCATCCGTCCAAGAACCACAACGAAGCCACCGTTGGTTACTTCAGCTACAAAAACGCTCACTTTGACATGTTGTTCAGCCCCATGGATCTCCTGGCCGGCTTGAACATGGACCGTTTCTTCAGACTCTACCTTTATGGTGGTATGGGCGTCATGGGTTATGATGTCGAAGGCGGTAAGGTTTTCATCACCAAGAGTTCAGCTCTTGAACTTGGTCTCGATGGCGGTCTCATCAACAGCTTCAGACTGAGCAGAAGCCTCGACTTCCACATCGACCTGCAAGCCACCATCACCAGATGGAGCTTCGACGAATTCCAGCATGCTTATCCTTACAGAGTCCACACCGACCTGGAAGCCATGGCTGGTCTGACTTGGTATCTCGGCGGCCGTATCTTTGAAGTGGCCGATCCCGGCACCACTGTCAACGTCGACTGCACCGAGCAGGAGAACACCATCAACGAGCTCACTGGCCGCATCAGAACTCTGGAAGACCAGTTGGCCAACAGCGGCAATGGCGTCATCACTCACGACACCATCGTGAAGATCGTCAACGGCGAAGCTCAAGTCATCACCTATCCTCTCTCCATCTTCTTCAACAAGGGTTCATACGAACTCAGAGACGGTAGAGACCGCATCAACCTTGAAGAGATTGCCCAGGCTGCCATCGACCACAACCTGAAGGTCAACCTGAGAGGCACCTGCGACGCAGCCACCGCTTCAGCCGCTTTCAACAAGACCCTGGCTCAGAACCGCTGCAACAAGATCAAGGATGAACTCGTGAAGATTGGCGTTCCCGCTGAAAACATCATCATCGACGCCGTCGGTGGTGTCAGCGACCTGAAACCCGCCGAGTACGACCGTCGTGTCTTCATCCAATTCTCAAAGTAAACAGAGATACATTTGAACCAAAACAAAAATTGAATTAAAATGAAAAGGATCATTCTTGCAACCGTTATTCTGCTTGCCACAATCACTGGTATGGCTAGCACAGGCAGGGACAGCGACAGCACTCGTTACCTTGCTTCCACACTACGCCAAAACTGGTTCGTGACAGTCAACGGAAGTACCAACTGGTGGCAAGGATCAGACCGTATTCCTGCTGGAAACTTCACCACTTTGAACGGACCTTCGTTCGGTGGTGGGGTTTCTGTGGGAAAATGGATTACCCATAACCTTGCCCTTCGCCTATCATACGACATCAACCGTGGAAAGAGTTTTATCAACGGAAGGCATGACAACCTTACTAGGCTCCACTTCCTTTATGTCGACAGAACCCAACCCATCCCCGTCATCCAAGACGGCGCCATCCATGAGTATTACAAGACCTCATTCATGTATCACAACTTACATACCGATGTCTTGTTGAGCCCCGTCGACTTGATTCTCGGCTATTACGACAAGAGAATCTACACCCCTGTAGTTGTGGCTGGAATGGGAATTGCTTGCGTATCTGAGCACTTCTTCGTCACCCAATCACTCTCTAAAGGCGAAGCCACCAACTTCGAGCTTTCATTCAACGGCGGCATCATGCATAACTTCAGGATGAACCGCAACTTCGAGCTTTCCTTTACCACTATGATTTCTGGTCAACAGTGGAAAATCGATACCTGGCGTTATGAATATGGTGGAAACAGCGATATCCCTGGTGCCGGCTCCTCTGAGATTCGGCCTAAAATCGTCGACCTCAACTATACCATTGCCATGGGTATTACCTGGAACCCCAGCGGTACAGATGAAAGAGGACAACGTATCTACGAAATCGGTGGCTACGGCATGTCCGACTCACTGCTGGAAAGAATCCATTATCTCGAAAACGACATCAAGGACTTGGCCAATACACTGGATAGCGTCCAAGGCAACCCCGTCCACGTCTACGATACAATCATCCAATTCGTCGAAAGCGAGAACAAGTTCGTCAGCATCCCGTTCTCCATCTTCTTCAACCTCGACTCCTATCAGCTTAAGGATAAAGAAGACTGGTACAACCTGAAAGAGATTGCCACTGTCGCCAACGAGCACAAACTGACAATCCATCTGAGAGGTTCGTGCGACGATGCCACCGCCACTCCGCCATACAACCAGAAGTTGGCTGAAAATCGTTGCCGTATGATCAAGGGATTATTGCTCAACCTGGATGTCCCGGAATCGAGAATCGAGATCGAACCCGTGGGTGGTGTGCATGAGCTCGACCCGACGAAATACGATCGTCGTGTGATCATTACGCTTATCAAGGACATTAATCCTTAATTCATCAAAAAACGATCAAAATGAAAAAGTCTTTCTTACTCATCGCAGTACTGCTGGTCTTTGGTAGTTCTGTGTTTGCCCAAGACCTTGATCTGGGTATCAAAGTTGGTTATCAAACACCCAAACTTTCTTACAAACAAGCCGACATCAAGGCTGGTTTCCAAAACCACCTCACTTTCGGTCTTTTCGGCCGCGTTGAACTCGGTATGCTGTACGTCCAACCTGAAGTGATGTATTTCAAGACACAAAACATCTTCTCATTGGATATGGCCAACACCAGCCAAACTTGGATTCCTGAAGAAACCGTAACCTTTACCCTGAACGAGGCTAACATTCAAGTACCCGTTTTGGTCGGCATTAAGTTCCTCGACCTCGGTGTTGCCACCCTTCGTGCACAAGTGGGCCCGACCGCCAACTTCACCCTGGCCAGCACTACACTGTTCGACAAGACCTTCAAACTCACCAACGACGAGACTGGTGAGGAGGTCACTCTTGACGAAAACAAAGAAGTGTTCGACACCAAGACCATCGCTTGGGGTATGCAAGCCGGCCTCGGCGCTGACATCCTGGGTAAGATCACCCTCGATATCAACTACAACTTCGGCCTGAGCAAAGTGTTTGGGAGACTGAACGACGCCAGCTGGAACAACTACTTCGACTTCTCCAACGTCGACAATACCAAGCAAAGCTTGTTCATGGTCACCGTGGGTTACAAGTTCTTATAAGAAGACAGAAGAAAGAAGTAAGAAGGCGGGAGAGCAATCTTCCGCCTTTTTTCATTACCTTTGTCATGATTTTAATTCAAACGCTATGATACCTTCCAACCTCTTTATTAATAACAGAGCCAGTCTGGCCGCCCAGCTGCCTCCAAAATCGATCGCTGTGTTTACCGCCAATGAGGCCATGCCCCGCAACGGCGACCAGTTCTTTCCTTTCCGCCAACAGTCCGACTTCTTCTACCTTACCGGCATCAACGAGGAGAACGCCTTCCTCATCATCGCTCCCGACTACCCTGACGAGAGCCTCCGCGAAGTGCTCTTCATCGAGCCTTACGACGAGATGAAGGCCACCTGGCAAGGCGAGATGCTCGACGCACAACACGCCACCGAATTATCGGGTATCAAGACCGTCAAAGGTAGCGACACCTTTTACAGCGTGCTCAACGACATCGCATACTCAGGCTACGGCGACACCATCTTCCTCAACAGCTATGAATACCCAAAATACGAATGCAATGTGGAGACTATCCAATATCGCTTTCTCAAGAAGATCAAAGGGATGTATCCAATGCATCAATATGGCCGCACCGCCCCTATCCTCAACGCCATGCGCATGGTGAAGTCGGACGAAGAAATCAAAATCACGCAACAGGCCTGCGACATCACCTCAAAGGCCTTCCGCCGTTGCCTCCAGACGGTGAGACCCGGCATGTACGAATACGAAGTGCAGGCCGAAATAGAATATATCTTCAAACAAAACAACGCCACTGGACATGCCTACGCGCCCATCATCGCCGGAGGCAAAAACGCCTGTTGTCTGCACTACTCCAAAAACCAAAGCCTGCTTCACGACGGCGACCTACTTCTTTTCGACATTGGATGCGAATACCTGAACTACTCATCAGACCTTAGCAGAACCATCCCCGTCAACGGCAAGTTCACCCCACGGCAAAAGGAGTGCTACAACCTGGTACTTGACGTGATGAAGGAAATCACCCAGCTTTACCGTCCTGGTCATTGTATCAACGAAATCAACCAAGCCGCCAAACAGCTCATGGGCGACAATGGCAAGTACCTGATTCATGGTGTCTCACACCACATCGGACTTGACGTCCACGACAGTGTCGACAAGTTCAAGCCTTTCGAACCGGGCATGATTCTTACTTGCGAGCCAGGCATGTACATCCGGGAAGAAGGCATCGGCATCCGCATCGAAAACGACCTGCTCGTCACAGAAGGCGAACCCGTCAACCTGTTTGCCGGATTACCGATTGAGGTGGAGGAGATCGAAGCTGCGATGCAACGATAAGTCGGTGATGATTGGCAACGCCTCCAAATCGCTACGAAGCACCTTGTGCGTGTGAAACAGTTGCTTGAAGAGCCAGTTGCTTAGCGGACTGTTCAAAACGTCAGCCAACTCCTTCGACGACAGCGGGAAGTCGCTGTCGAGCACCAACATATTGGCACTATTGAGAATATAACGTTGTTCGGTATCGCAATAGAACACCAAGATGTTTGAGATAAACCGATAGATCAGTTTCTCAGGTGCATGAAGCATCCTTAACGAAGCCATTTGTTGGTAACGTGAGAAGTCTTTCGGATTGAGAAACAGCGAAGCCTTTCTCAAACCATCCGGAAAGATGTCCGATCCTTTGTAAACCGGTTCGTAGTTACGCCTTTTTATGGTTTTGCAAAGAGCGGCATTGTTTCCCGTAACGATACCCAAACCCCAACTGGCATGGCCTTTCAGGGTAATATACGTTGATTGCAACAATTGCTCGACGTATGCCATCTCTTTATCAGAGGTCCAATAATTCAAGATGTGTTTAGGCATCGCCGTGAAGCTTTTTTGAATACGCTTATAGGCATTACCGCCGTTGAAACAGTCCACCTCGTTCATACCTTCGGAGGCAGTGTTCCTAAGCCAAATGGCGCAGGCAGAATACATATTGCCGAACGGTTTGCCATAGTCTTTGATCTTCAAGATTGTCTGAAGAAGCACGGCTTTTCTCGCATTTTCAAAGATCTTGATATTGAAGAAAGACTCAGGCATGAGCAGTCCCATAAGGCCATCCGCCTTGAGCACCGACAAAGCGGCAAAGAGGAACAACGAACAGGTATCGGTGCTGGAGCCGCTCTGGTAGCTTTTTGCCAGTTTGTCGCGGTCAGCCTTGGGAATCTTTTTCCCCCAGGGCGGATTGGTATAAACCATGTCGAAACGCACCTTCAGTTCAGGGCACTCCTTCAGAAAATCTGAGCAGACCACATGCGACGCTTCCTGTCCAGTCATCTCCTTGATACGTCTTCGGGCAATCATGACCGCAACAGGGTCGGTATCGAATCCGTAGAGATTTTGCGGACTCACTCCTTTTTCGACGGCTTTGACCAGAAAGTTTCCTGTTCCGCAACAGGGATCAAGAAACAATGTACCTTCATCAGCTTCCACGCCTTGCATCATGTCATCAACAATGTTCATAGGCGTGTAGAAGACACCTTCCTTATTCCTGAATGATTCAGAAAGCATTTGTTCATACCGGTCACCGATAGAGGCATCAAAGGCTTTATGGTGGAGCTCATCAAGAATTATCTTACTCACCTCTTCGACATCCACCCCATCTTTATGCAATTTGTTCGCCCTTGCATGGAGTTTGATTTTTCCCGCGTATTTCTGTTCAAATCTACGGATGCTGTCACGCGTAATGCGGTTTTGTCCATCTGTTTCAAGATAGCCTTCCTTCACCCAATTGGCAACGGTTTCACGGGCCACCTGGAAGAGGTGGGCAGTCTCAGTAAAGGATAAATCCTGTGGGGTCGAGGTTCTATTTTTCATGATATTCTTACTAAAAACGATGGCAAAGATAATACATTTCTAATTAATATAAATCAATATTTTTAAGTTTTTTAAAAAAATTTTTATCACCTCTTTAATAATAAAATTTCTTATCTTTGTCCCAACAATCATATAAAACACAAAAGCCATGTTCAATAAAGACGTTTATGCTGGCCGCAGAGCCGCATTGAAAAAGATGCTCAACAGTGGCATTGCCTTCTTCCCTGCCAACAACGAAGCACCTTTCAACTATCCTGACAACACTTATATTTATCGCCAGGACAGCAACTTCTCATATTATTTTGGTTTGAACCACCCCGACTTGGTCGGTGTCATTGACTTCGAAAGCGGAGAGGAGATCCTTTTTGGCGTGGAGGTCACCATCGACGATGTGATTTGGTGTGGTCCCTTGCCTTCACTGAAGGAACAAGGCGATCGCATCGGCATCACCGATTGCCGCGACTTCAACCGTTTCGGTGAGTATTTGCAGCAAGCCATCGCCAAGGGACGTAAGATCCACATGTTGCCCACCTATCGAGGCGACACGCAAATCCAATGTGCCAACTGGCTCAACTGCAATGTCAACAAGGTGTCGGAATTCGTCAGCCTGGAGCTCATCAAAGCCGTCATCGCCATGCGCGAGGTGAAGAGCGAACTGGAGATCGCCGAGATGGAACGTGCCGCCAACACCGCATATTACATGCACACCACTGCCATGAAGATGTGTAAGCCAGGCATGGTCGAGCAGGATATCGCCGGTGTGGTCGAAGGCCTGTCGCTCTCCGGCGGAGGTCCCGTTTCCTTCCCGGTCATACTCAGTGTTGACGGACAGACGCTGCATAACCACGGCCATCACAATGTATTGAAGGAAGGCCGCATGATGGTGTGCGACGCCGGAGCCGAGACCGAGAACTACTATGCCTCTGACTTCACCCGCACCACTCCCGTGGGAGGCAAATTCAACCAACGTCAGCGTGAAATCTACGAAATCGTCCTGAAAGCCAACATGGAAGTGGCAGCCCATACCCGCCCCTTCATCTCCTATATGACCATGCACACCCTTGCCTGCCGCACCTTGATTGAAGGCTTGAAGGCAGTCGGCCTGATGAAAGGCGACGTGGATGAGGCTTTGATGAACGGAGCTCACTGGCTCTTCATGCCCCATGGCTTGGGACACATGCTGGGCATGGACGTCCACGACATGGAAGGCCTCGGCGAGACCTACGTGGGCTACGACGACATCACACCCCGTTCCACCAAACTGGGCTTCAGCGGATTGCGCTGCGGCAAGACCCTCAAACCAGGTTTCGTGGTCACCGACGAGCCAGGCATCTACTTCATACCTACACTGATCGACATGTGGAAGGCCGAAGGCAAGTTCAAGGAATTCATCAACTATGAAAAGCTGGAAACCTACAAGGACTTCGGAGGCATCCGCATCGAGGACGACCTGCTCATCACCGAGGATGGATGCCGGGTCTTGGGTCGCCCAATCCCAAAGAAAGTCGCCGAGGTCGAGGACATGTGCGCCCAAGGCCGCGAATGGATCAAGATGCCGGGATTGTATTAAAACTCTGTAACCAACTTAATGTTGACATATCGGGGGGTCAAATAACTATTGATCCCCCATGATGTATTATACACATCCTTCACCCAGGTGTATGACACCGTATTGGAGATATTCAGCAGGTTGAACACCTCCACGCTCACGAACATGTTTTTCACATAATTGAGCGGATTACCATGGCTGAAACTGCTCCCCTCATTAATCAACTCCTTCACAAAGCCAATGTCAACACGACGGTATGCAGGATAGAACTTGAAGGGAGTGTAGTAGTCCGTCGCCGGATCGTTAACGGGCATACCCGTACCAAAGGTCAAGGTGAGATTCACCCTCCATGTCGGAGCATTGGGCAGATAATCTTGGAAGAAAAGCGAGAAGCTAGCCAACTGATTCGAGGGACGGTAATGCCATCCGGCAGTGTCACCCTCGATGACCTCGCGAGTGCGCATCAACGAGAGACTAGCCCAGCTGTCGATACCCTTCACAAATTCACCGTTTACCTTGAAATCCAAACCCGTAGCATAGCCATGCGCCTTCTGGTCAGCATAATAACGGATGCGGACATTGTCAATATCATAAGGAATGACGTTTTTCAAGTATTTGTAGTACGCCTCCGAAGTAAGGATGAAAGGCCTGTTCCACGCACGAAACTTAAAGTCGCTACCTAAAATCACCTGATATGACTTCTGCACCTCGGCATCCTTGAACAGCGACCCGTCACGGTTGCGGATTTCCCGATAAAACGGGGTTTGGTTATACATGCCACCCGAAAGACGGAACACCAAGTCGCGATCCTTAACCTCAGGCTTGTATGCAATACCGGCACGAGGACTCACATATACCTTATTATTATAGCCCCAATAATTGGCACGAAGCCCTCCCGTTACCACAATCTCACCTTCATTGCGCACTGGGAACGACAATGATTGTTGCACATATCCATCTATATTGTTGATTCCCAAAGTATTATGCGCTCTATGAAACACATCTAACTGAATATCAGAAAGTTGCGTCGGCATCACACCAGGATCGTCCAATGGATGCGGTAAGTTATATCCTGCCGAGTCAACCATATTCCACTCATTGACCACGTCATCGATGTTTTGGTGCTGGTAACGGACACCCCATTTGAACACATTCTGTCCGTTGACTTTGGTGCCTTTATGGTCAAGGTTGTACACTTGCGCGTAGAACGAATTGCGTGCATGGTTGAGATAGGCACCGGTACCCATGTTGGAAATCACGTTGCCTTGTTGTTCCGAGCCGAGGTTGGTTTCCACCTGACCCAGCCAGTATTCACCAAAGATGTCGTATGTTTCCGTCTCATAGGCGGAATAGGCTGAGGCGATGAATTTCAGGCTCAAGTCCTTGTCAGGCTTATACTCGAAAGTGGCGGCGCCGAGTCCAGTAGTATAGTTATCCAGCTCCTGTCCCTCGAAAAAGACATCCAAGCGAAGCACTGCATTGATCATACCCGTTTCTGCCGACGACGACTGGGGCATCAGGTAATACTGGTTTCTGGAGTAGTATCCCAACAGGGAAAGGTCCCACTTGTCATTTAACTTATAATGAAACAGCGCCTGCACATCGGTGAAATTCGGCCGATAGGAGCCTTTGGTGTCCATCATGCTTAGGGCGATGGCGGTATTCTTGTAGCGTGCTCCGATGAGATAACTGAAACGGTCTTTGCCTGTCACGCCTTCCACATGAGCCTCGGCGCCCAGCAAACTCATCGTCAACGAGCCGGCGGTCTCACGAGGTTTTTTATAGGTAACGTCAAGCACCGACGACATCTTGTCGCCATATTCCACAGCGAATCCTCCTGCTGAGAACTCGATGTTGTTGACCAGACGAGAGTTGACGAAGGAGAGGCCTTCCTGTTGGCCGGAGCCCACAAGGAAGGGACGGTATATCTCGATGCCGTTGACATAGATCAGATTCTCATCGAAGTTACCCCCTCGCACCGTATATTGCGAACTGAGCTCGTTGTTGGAGATGACACCCGGCAATGTCTTAATCAAGTTCTCTATACCTCCGCCCATGGTGGGAAGCAGGGTGGCCTGTTTGGCATCGAGGCGTGTCAGGCTCGAGGCATCGATGGCACGGTCGCTAATGACCACATCAGGAAGGTTCGTCGCGGTTGAACGCAGCACGACGTCCAGTTTGCGTTTTTCACCACTTTTAAGACGCACTCTAACCTGTTGTGGTTCAAAGCCCACGAAAGAAAAGTTGATTACCAGGGTGGTGTCGGAGATCAATTGTAGTTCGTATGCGCCACGGCTGTTGGTGGTCTGCCCCACCAGCAAATCGGTCACAATCACGTTAGCCATTTCAATGGGATGGTTCTGCTCGTCAGTCACCTTTCCATACACCGTTGCCGTCGGCAGTTTCTGCGCCGATGCCGCAAGTGATAACAGAAGAAGGATGACAAGTATGAACTTTGATCGCATACGAAAATAACTACAATTCGTGGTTTTTATTATATCTAACAAAAAAAGCCGCCGTGCACATGCGCGGCAGCTGATTTTATCTCTAAGATTTATTGATTACCAACGGCTTAAATTGCCTTCCACGTCGGCATCAATGATAGCTTGGTAGATACCCTTCTTATTGATGGTGCGCAGACCGGCTGCAGAAACCTTCAGGACCACCCACTCGTTCCATTCCGGCACGAAGAACCTCTTGATCTTCAAGTTCGGCTGAAAGGTTCTCTTGGTTCTCTTGTTGGAGTGAGAGACGTTGTTACCAGTGATGGTCTTCTTACCTGTGATTTGACAAACTTTTGACATAACTTCTATTCCTTTATTGTTAACAATTGTCTTTCTTCAAAAACGGACTGCAAAAGTACAGCTTTTTTTTGAATCTGCAACAAAATCTTTAATTTTTCTGGTCAACATGAACATCCATCTGTGGGAACGGGAAGTGCAAACCCTCTTCTGGCAAGGCTTTATAGACCTTTTCATTCATACTGAAAAACACTGTCCAATAGTCGATTGGCTTCACCCAGGCCCTGACTTTGATGTCGACGGAACTGCTGTTCAGTTGAGCGATATCGGCAGTCGCCTCGGGACTTTTCAGGATACGGGGATCCTCCTCGCATAATTTCAGCAGGACAGCCCTGGCACGGTCGAAGTCGTCGCCATACGAAATGGAAACCACCCATTCCACACGGCGGGTGTCTTCTTTGTTGAAGATAGTCATCACCCCCGTCGATAAGATGCCGTTGGGAATGTAAATCACCTTGTTATCGACAGTGGTGATGATGGTGTTGAAGATTTGTATCTCTTTCACCACTCCTTCCTGGCCTTGGGCAGAGATGAAGTCGCCCACCTTGAAAGGCCTGAACATGATGATGACCACACCGCCGGCGAAGTTCTGCAAGGTGCCGCTCAAGGCCATGCCGATGGCCAAACCTGCCGAGGCAAGAAGGGCGACCAGCGAGGAGGTGTTGACACCGAGAATACCTATAATAATGATAATCAACACGAAATTCAGCACCACGGAAACCAGGTTCGAGAGAAACTTATGCAAGGTGGCATCGGCACGCTTGCTTAACAGCCCGTTGGCAAGCCATTTTTTCGCAAGTTTTATAACCCAACGTCCGACAATCAGGACGATGAGGGCAATCACGATCCTGATGGCCAACGGAACCACATATTGGTGCACCATCTGGGGTAGCCATTCATTCACAGGGGTCTCGCGCAGCATTTCTACAGTCTCGGTCACTTCTTTAACGAGCGAATCTTTCTGTACGGTCACTTCTTCGACAAGGGTATCGTTTTCAAGCATGGTTTCTTTTTTTTGAGGCTGCAAAATTACAACATTTTTGCTACATTTGCAGCATGAAAACGACCTTGAAAGAATACATTGACGACCCCAAAAACAGAAGTACGGTGGATGTAGGGCTGTTCATCATCCTCATTCTCAGTTTCCATTTCCTGTATCTAGGTTGGCAGGCTTTGGAATACTGGCCCGTCAAGGGGGCCATCGACAAGTTGAGCCTGTGGTCGGTGAACCGGGTGTATAGGGAATCGTGCTGGGTGCTTCAAAACCTTTTGAGGATCGACATCACCACCGAAAGCAACCTACGCCTCATCGCCGCACTGAGCAAGGAAGGCACTTTCGTCAATGTGGTCATCGCTCCTTTGTGCGCCAGCTTAAAACAATGGCTCCATTGGCTCTTCCTGATGCTCATCTTCCCTGGACCGTGGAAGCACAAGGCATGGTACATCCCCGTCGGGCTGGTCATCATCGAATTGACCAATGTGGTGCGCATCTGCGGCATCCTGCTCATGCAGATGCAATGGCCCGGGCCCAACACCTTCCATATCGCTCACGACTATGTGTTCAAGGTGTTCTTCTACCTCGTCATCTTCCTGATGTGGGTGCTTTGGGTGGAAAAATTCAAAAACAAGTCTTCGAAAAAACAAGTTGAAAAACATGAATAACGACATCATCTTCATCCTTGACGCCGGAGGTACCGGATTCAAGTTCTCAGCAGTAAAGGACTACAAGGAAATCATCGAGCCTTTCACCATCCCGACAGCCTCGCCCACACACGAAGCTTTGTTGCAGAAACTCATCGATGGTTTTCACGAGTGCGAAAAACGCTGCGGCTGTCCCGCCAAGGCCATCAGTTTCTGCTTCCCCGGTCCCGCCGACTACCCCAACGGCATTATCGGCGACCTTCCCAACCTGCCTACTTTCAGAGGTGGGGTCGCATTAAAAGCCATGCTTGAAAACGAATTCAAAGTGCCAGTATTCATTAACAACGACGGCGACTTGTTCGTTTACGGCGAAGCCTTGGGCGGATTGTTGCCTCGGGTGAACGAGATGCTTGAACGACAAGACAACCCGAAGCGTTACAAGAACCTCTTTGGGGTGACTTTGGGCACTGGCTTCGGAGGCGGTATCGTTATTAATAAAGTGTTGGTCAGCGGCGACAACAGCGCCGGCGGCGAGATATGGTGCTCCCGCAACTGTCTCTATCCCGACCTGATTGCCGAGGAGAGTGTCAGCATCCGTGCCGTGCGGCGGGTATATGCCCGCGAGGCTGGCATTGCCTTCGACGACGCGCCACAGCCATACGACATCTTTAAAATCGCCCAGGGCGAACAAGAGGGCAACCAGGAAGCCGCTTTAAAATCTTGGGACGAACTCACCACCGTGCTGGCCGACGTAATCAGCAACGGCTTGCGCTTCACCGACGGACTGGCCGTCATCGGTGGCGGACTGTCAGGCGCCTGGCCCGTGTTCATGCCCATGCTCATCAAAAAACTGAATGAACCCTACAATGCCAACGGCAACATCATTCCTCGCATGGAGACCGAAGCATTCAACCTTGAGAACGAAGCCGACTGCCGCCGCTTCGCGGAGAAGAGCGGCAAGATGATCACCGTGCCCTTCAGCGACCAGCAGGTGTGGTACGACCCTACCAAACGCGTAGGCGTAGGCATCACCAAGCTCGGGACCTCATCGGCCGTCGCTATCGGCGCCTACGCCTATGCGATGAATCAACTGGGGTGAACGACTACACCCTTTTGAAAAAGATTTGACCCTTCATTCCTTCCACCTCCTCTTCTTCGATTATCATTTCCAGGACCAAGTCTGTACGGTTCAACTTAGTGATGATCATATTGAAGGTCTCTTCCGGCGTTATGATGGACAACTTGTCACCATCAATGGTATATCTGGCGGGTTCTGTTTCGCCTTCAGAATAAACCTTGCCGTCATTCTTGAATTCAACAACGAGTTCATCCACGTCAATTTCTGAACCCATCATAGCAGCCAAATCAGACGCGGACATAGTGAACGTCTGTCCGCCAAAAGACGCTGTGGCTTTGTCTAACTTCCATTTGCCAAGAATCAAGTCGGCGTTGCTCTTCGTGCAAGAAGGAAGCGTTGCCATACCGACAACAAAAAGCACCATGGCCATTATTTTCATTGCTTTTTTCATGATTTAATCCCTAATACGTGTCGGGCACAACTATAAGTCAATGTTAATACAGCAGCAAAGATAACGTTTTTTTACGGAAGTGTTGTGATAACCGAAAAAAGAATTATTTTTGCCTTAAATATCCATCCTATGAAAAAGCTGTACCTCATTGCCCTCATGGGCCTCCTGTTTTGCGTTTCTTGCAACAAGAAAGAAACCGACCCGGAAGTCATCGCCATGCGCGGATTAATCAACCGCGTGATCCCTGAATTCTCCAGCCAAATCAAGTTGGAACGCATCAACGACACCGTTGACCGTTATGAATTCGAAACGGAAGGAAACAAACTCGTCATCCGCGGCAACAACGCCAACAGCATGGCCGTCGGCTTGAACCGCTACCTTAAATACCATTGCCACGCCGAGTTCCCATGGTTCATGGAAGAGGCTCTCGAGATGCCCACAGAACTCCCCAAGGTTCCCGCCAAAGTCAGTGAGACCGCCCGTGTGCCGGAACGCTTCTTCTTGAACTACTGCACTTTCGGCTATACCATGCCTTGGTGGAGCTGGAAACAGTGGGAGCATTTCATCGACTGGATGGCCTTGAACGGCATCAACTTGCCCCTGGCCATCACGGGACAGGAATCTGTATGGTATGAGGTATGGAGCGAGCTGGGACTCACCGACGAAGAGATACGCTCTTACTTCACCGGACCCGCCCACCTGCCTTGGCACCGCATGCAAAACATCGACCGCTGGGGAGGCCCTCTTCCCTTGTCATGGCTCGAAAACCAGAAATCCTTGCAACAGAAAATCGTCGCCCGTGAACGTGAACTGAACATGAAGCCCGTGCTACCCGGATTCGCAGGACACGTGCCGCCATGCATCAAGCGCATCTACCCCGACGCTCCACTGGCCTCATTGGGCGACTGGGCCGGATTCGACAGCACCTGCTGGTGCAAATTCCTTGATCCACTCGACCCCTTATACACTGAGATCCAACAAAAGTTCATCGCCAAGCAGACCGAGTTCTACGGCACCGACCACATCTACGGCATCGACATCTTCAACGAGCTCATCCCACCGAGCTGGGAACCCGAATACCTCGCCCGAGTAAGCCGCCAGGTCTTTGAATCCCTCGAAACCGCCGACCCCGACGCCCGCTGGCTCGAGATGGCATGGCTCTTCTGGAACGAGCGACAATACTGGGAAGTGGACAACCGAATAGAGGCCTACATCACCTCCATGCCCAAAGAAAGACACATCATGCTCGATTACTACTGTGAACGCCAACCCGTTTGGGAACGCACCGACAGCTACTACGGCGTGCCTTACATCTGGTGCTACCTCGGCAACTTCGGAGGTAACTCCATGCTCGCCGGCAACCTTGATACCGTCAACGTGCGCATCGAACGTGCATTTGAAAAAGGAGGCGACAATTTCATAGGAATCGGTTCAACTCTTGAAGGCTTCGATTGTAACCCCTTCATGTATGAATATGTGTTCGAGAAAGCTTGGGACAGCCCACTGAGCCAAGATGTGGATGCCTGGGTGCAATGTCTCGCCGACCAACGTGCCGGCAAAGAAGACCCCAATATGCGTGAGGCCTGGAAACTCCTCGCCGACAGCGTCTATAACAAGGTCTCCTCCCCTGGACAGACCGTGCGCATCAACCAACGACCCACCATGGGCGACATCAACGAATATCGCCAATACTACGTCGCCCCCACCTATAAATACAACAACCTGACGCTACTGGAGGTACTCGATAACCTGTTGGAATCCGATTGTAACAGCCGCGCCCGCCATTTCGATGTGGTCAACATCACCCGTCAACTGTTGGGCAACTATTTCAGCGACCTCTATGCCGACTATGTAAAGGCATACCGTGAGGGCGACTATGAGACACTGCATCAAATCGAGGCCACCATGACCTCCCTCATGGACGACACCGATAAGATTCTGGCCACAGAGAGCGCTTTCCTAGTGGGCCGTTGGATCAAGGACGCCCGTGCCATCGGCACCACCGAAGAGGACAAAGACTACTTCGAAAGCAACGCCCGCAACATCATCACCACTTGGGGCGAGGAAGACGCTTTGCTGAACGAATACGCCAGCCGTGCCTGGGCGGGACTCACTGAGACTTATTACGCTTACCGTTGGAAAGAGTTCTTTAAGGATGTGGATGCCGCCATCGAGGCTGGAAAACCGTTTGACGAGAAAGCCTATCACGACCGCATCTGCAAATATGAAGGACAATGGTGGCGCGAACGGCTTTATACCTTCAATGCAGAACCCCAAGGCGATGGCATCGCATTAGCGAAGGAAATTGCTGAAAAATACCGCAACCAGTTGCAGGAGAGATACTCAAAATAACTCCTCACTCCTCGGCCCTAAACACCCTTCTCTGGCTCAGCATCAACACGAACGCCAGCGCCGCACCCAACACATCGGAGATAGTAAGCGAGGCCCATACGCCCGTGAGACCTTGGTAACCCATGTTTTCAAACAAAGGCGGGATAAGATAAATCATCGGAATCAGGAACAGCACCTGACGCGACAGGCTGGTGACGATGGCTATCCAAGGCTTGTCGATGGATTGGAAGAAGTTGGAATTGGTGATGGTAAAGCCCACCAATGGGAACATCACCAACATGAAACGCATGGCTGGAATGCCGATCTGGATCAACTCCTCTTCTTTGGTGAACATGCGCAACATCGCATGGGGGAACGCCAAAGCCAACAGAGCGCCAGCCAAGCCTATCAACATGTTAACCCTCCTTGTCAAGGTATACACCTCCTTCAACCGCAAAGGATGGCCCGCACCATAGTTGTAACCCGCTATGGGCTGCATGCCTTGGCAGAGGCCCAAGATGAGCATTACGCTCATGCTGCCGAAGGTGTTCGCCAAGCCATAGGCACCCACCGCCAAGTCGCCGCCGTAACGTAACAACTGGTTGTTGAGCAATGCCACTACTGCCGAAGCAGCCAGATTCATCAAGAAAGGACTCATTCCAATGAGCAGGATGTTCTTGAAGATATAAAGCTTCGGCTTCCACGCGTGACGGCGGAAGCGGATGAACGAACTTCTCTTCAGGAAATGGATGATGGAAAGGATACCCGTGCAACTCATGGAGATGGTGGTGGCCCATGCCGCACCGGCGATACCCCAGTCCAAGACATAGATGAACAGCGCATCGAGGCCAATGTTGAGGATGGCTCCACTAGCCATGATCCACATCGATTTGGTGGGATAGCCCGTGGCGCGCATCAAGCCAGTGAGGTTGAACGACAGGGTGGTCATGAACATGCCAGGAAGCACGATGTCCATATACTCCCTCGCATATCCGATGGTCTCAGCCGACGCACCGAACATGGTAAGGATGCGGTCCATGAAGACATAGCCTCCAGTGACAAAAAGGAAACCGAAGAAGAATGTCAGCAACAAGCTGTTGCCCAAGATATCCTCTGCCCATTTGTAATCCTTCTTTCCCAAGATGATCGACATGCGCGCCGCCGAACCCGCACCCACCAACGAGCCGAAAGCATGGATGATGTTCATGATCGGCATGGTGATTGCCAAGCCAGCAATGGCCAACGCTCCCACGCACTGCCCCAAAAACACACGGTCGACAATGTTATAGATCGACGCAATGATGTGACTGACAATGGAAGGCAGCGCATACGCCCAAAGCAAAGCACTTATACTCTTGGTCTCCAGCTCTTTAGTTCTATCCAGCGGTACCATCTTATCCTCCTAAAAATTGAAGCCGCAAAATTAGAAAAATTTTTCTATTTTTGCCCCCTAAAACTACGACCATTTTTCGACTCCGATGCGACCCTTCATAAAACCGCTGATCTTATTGATCTTCTTAGGTCTTGCCACGTCTGGCACAGGTAACCCTGCCGACACCCTCTTCATCCCTCAAAAGGTGATGGACCTGCCCAAAGTGGTGGAACACAGCAGCGACCGCGCCGGAAAGTGGGGGTTGCCCACTTTGGTTGCATTGCGTTATGGCCTGAGGGTCGACGAGAACCATGACGACCGTCTCGACGAGGAAGCATCCGAACTAGCCGCACTCAACTACCTCAGCGATCTTTACCAAGAGTTCGGCGACTGGAACCTTTGCTACTACGCCTACCTCTATAGCCCCGCCTACGTCAGAAACCTGCTGAAACGCAACCTCAGCATCCCGCAACCCAAACCCGAAATAAAACGGCCCGCACCTCCAAAAGTCGAGGAAAGAGCCAAGGCGCCACAATACATCGTCTACACTGTGAAATCAGGCGACACCCTTAGCAAAATCGCAAAAAAATACCACGTGAAGATAAGTGAGATCAAGAAGTGGAACAACCTGAAAAGCGATGTCATTCAAATAAACCAAAAACTGAAGATTTACCAATGAAAGCCTCTAAAACACTATTATTCATCCTCTCCGTCTTCCTTCTTCTAGGCGTCAGCTGGTTCCTTTTCCCCGCCGAAGGCATCGCCGTGGGCAAGACCACCTTACGTTTCCCTTCCTACGCCGAAGACAAGCTGGGTCCCGAGAAGGTCATCGACGTCGACTCCGTACTGGATAACGTCAGCAAGAGCTTCGAGATGAACATGTCGGAGACCTTGCTCGACAGCCTCGAGTTCTACCGCGACTACCTCACCATCAACCCCAATCGCATCCACCTGCCTAACAACGATTACACCTATTTCGACAGCCTGTTTTACCTTCTGGAACACGCACGGGAAAACCAAAAAATTTACCGTGTGCTACACTATGGCGACTCTCAGATCGAGATGGACCGTATCACTTCAGTGCTTCGCCAGCGTTTGCAGGAGATGTTCGGCGGCTCTGGCCCCAATATGATCTCTGCCGTCAAACGTATCTCTTCAATATCGCTTTCCCAGAGCTATTCCGGCAACCTCACCCGTTACGCTTTGGTCGGCGACTCCACCTCGCGCAAAGCCTCGCATAACCGCTACGGCGTGATGACCCAGTTTTGCCAGACCAGCGGGACATCCACCGTCAGCTTCAGCCAAAGCAGCCACTCACAAGCCTACGACAAGGTCCACGACATCTCCACCGTCTCCATCCTCATGGGCAACAATAGCGAGGGATTCCAAGCATCGCTCAAAGCCGATTCCTATGTGGGTGAGGCCAAACAATACCACGCCAATTCAGGAACCACATTGATAAGGTGGCAACTCCCCGGCGACGTGGCAAAAGGCACCATCACCCTTCAAGGTAGCGCGGAGATCTATGCTGTCATGCTCGACGGCGACTATGGGGTGGCCGTTGACAACAATGCCCTGAGAGGCTGTTCAGGCACCATCTTCACCCGCATCAACAAAGACCTGATGACGGAGTCCATCAAAGCCATCGACGCCAAGATGATCATCCTGCAATTCGGCGGCAACCGAATGCCCATGATCAACAACAGCAAGCAGATCAGCAGTTATATGACCGAACTCGACCATCAGGTGAAGTACTTCAAGGAAGTGGCTCCGCAAGCCACCATCCTGTTTATCGGCCCCGCCGATATGGGAAAGAGCTACAATGGCAAGGTGACCACTTGGAAAGGACTCCCCGAACTCAACGACTCCATCATGGCGATGGCACTGCGAAACGAAGTGGCCTATTGGGACATGTTCCACGTGATGGGCGGCGAGGGCTCCATGGCACAATACGTCAAACACAAACCACCTCTCGGCAGCCCCGACCACATCCACTTCACCTTCCTCGGCGCACAAGAAATCGGCAACGACCTCGCCAAATCGCTCATCATCTACCACGACTTCTACCAGTTGCGGCAAAGACTCGGCGACGACCCGACACTCATCGAGTTCATGAACAAAGACCGGGAACTTATCGAACAAGAGAAAGAGGCCCGGGAAAAAGAGTTTAAACCCACAAAATATTATTGAGAATGAGACGTTTAGCCATTATAATTCCCCTTATTATTCTGAGCATAGGCGTCTTAGCTCAAGGTCCTGTCAAGATCGAGACCCCCAACTACTCCTTCACCCATTTCGAACGCAACAGGCTTCAATACCCTGGCGACAGCCTAGCCATGGAGCGTTTCTTCAACAAACTCGACACCTTGTTTTTCACTGGACAAGGCCACGTCAGCATCATGCATATCGGAGGTTCTCACGTTCAGGCCGGTACCTTCTCCCAACAGATGCGCGACAACCTACTCAACATCTGTCCCGGCATCACAGCGGGTCGCGGACTCATCTTTCCTTTCATGAAGACCAACACCCCCGCCAGCTACTGCATCAGCCGAACCGGCGAATGGGAGTACGAACGCAACGCCGTGCCCTTCAGCTCCCGCCTGGGCCTCGCCGGTGCCGCCGTAACCACCTCCGACACCGCAGCCAGCTTCAGCATCGTCACGCGTGAGAAAGCCCCCAGAGACATCACCCCGGTGTTCGACTTCAACTTCGTGAAAATCCTTGGCTATGGCGACATGATCCCCGTAGTTCACTTCAAAAACGACACCCTGATAGGCACCTATAATGAGGAAGAGAGTTCATTCACCTTCATCCTACCCGAATACACCGACTCGCTTTATGTCGACTTCAACCATGTCGCCGGTACCTTCACCGTCACCGGCGTCTACCTCGACAACGGCATGCCCGGAATCACCTATCACGGCATCGGCATCAACGGCGCCAAAGTGGAGTCATACCTCTCCTGCCTCGACCTCGAACGCGACCTTCGTCTGGTAAACCCCGACCTCGTCATCTTCGGCATCGGAATCAACGATGCCGCCGCTGACACGTTCACCAAAGAGAAATTCATCAGCGACTACGATGCCCTCGTCGAAATCATCCACCGCGTCAGCCCCGACTGCGCCCTCCTTTTCGTGACCAACAACGACAGCTATAAAAAAGTCAGCCGAAGGAAATATGAAGCCAACACCAACGGACTGATCGCACAACAAGCCTTCATGGAGTTGGGGGCCAAACACAACGGCGCTGTCTGGGATTTCTTCGACATCATGGGAGGCCTGAAATCCATGAAGAGATGGCAGGATAACGACATCGCTCAGAAAGACAAGGTCCATTTTACCGCTTCTGGCTACATGTTGATCGGTGACTTGCTTTACAATGCGCTGATGGACAGATATATGGAACACTTGAGATACAAAAACAAATGATGAGCTTCACCGATATAGCACTCGACTTCCTTCAAAAGCTTTTCTCGTTCGACAAAGCTCACCCCCTGCTGTTCACCCAATTCTACTTTTGGGCATTCTTCGCCATCGTGTTTGCTTTTTTCAGCTTAGTTAAAAACAAGACACTTTTAAGGAATGCTTTTCTGTTTTTCGTTAGCCTGTTCTTCTATTACAAGACCAGCGGCCTCTTTACGCTGATATTAATCTTCATCACACTCTACAACTTTTTTGGGGCCAAATGGCTGAACACCAGAAAGAAAGACCTTAGCCGAAACATCGTGTTAGCTGTCAGCGTCATCATTAACCTCTCCACATTGTTCTATTTCAAATACGCCTATTTCATCACTGATGTGGTCAACAACCTCTTTGGTGCCGACTTTAAGGTGTTCGACGTGTTTTCGTGGGTAGGCAACCAGATGACAGGCGACAACCGGTTCAGTGTCGACGACATCCTATTGCCTGTGGGCATCTCGTTCTACACTTTCCAAGCCATCAGTTACATCATGGATGTGTATCGCAAGCGCATCGAACCGGTGAGAAACATCTTCGACTTCGGTTTCTACGTAAGCTTTTTCCCGCAGCTGGTGGCTGGTCCTATCGTACGTGCCAACGAGTTCATTCCTCAGCTTCACAAGAAATATTTCCTGAGTCGAAGGATGTTTGGCATCGCCGTGTTCTGGATCATGAACGGCTTGGTGAAGAAGATTGTGCTGAGCGACTACATCGCGGTGAATTTCATCGACCGAGTCTTTGAGAACCCGCTTTTGTATTCCGGATTCGAGAATCTCTGCGCCCTGTTCGGCTACTCCTTGCAGGTATATGCCGACTTCTCCGGCTATACCGATATCGCTATCGGCGTTGCCATGCTGATGGGTTTCTATCTGCCTAAAAACTTCAACTCGCCCTACAAAGCCAAGCACCCCGGCGAGTTCTGGAAACGTTGGCACATGTCGCTCTCACGATGGTTGCAGGACTATCTCTACATCCCCTTGGGCGGCAACCGCAACGCCACTTTCGGCTCGTTCTGCATCATCTTCATGATTGCCGCCATCGCCGTGTTCCTGAGTGGCAGCTGGTGGGTCGGTCTGGGCGTGCTGGTACTAACCGTAATCATAGCCTTAGTGGCCATCTTCAAACCCGAGAAGCGCAAGAAAATCACCACAAACATCAACTCGATGGACACCATGCTTTTGGGTGGTCTATGGCATGGCGCCTCGTGGAATTTCATGATATGGGGCGGCTTGAACGGCCTTGGCATGGTGTTTTACAAGTTCTGGAAAGACTGGAGCAACACCACACGCACCCTTTTCATCCTGACAGTGACCATCACCCTGCGTCTGCTGAGCGTCTATGTGCCTTATCCCGTGTTCAGCATGTTCTTCGTGTGGTGTTTCATCATCCTGATAGGCAATGTCGTCCGTTTAGCCTATCACTTGATTTTCAAGAAGAAAGCTGAGACCAACGCCTACCAATGGCTGGCTGACGCCTGGGCTGTCTTCCAGACCTTCACCTTCATCACCTTCACCCGTTTGTTCTTCCGCAGCGGCTCCAACCTCGACCCCGCCGAGGCCAATGAGACCGCCTGGAACACCGCCAAGAACATGGTCAACCAGATTGGCAGCCACTGGGATCTCGACAAGATTCCAGCCATGGCCCATCAGTATCGTAATGTCTTCCTTATGATTGTCTTGGGCATGGTCATCCATTGGCTGCCTGAGAACTTCAAGCGTCGTTACCGCATCTGGTTCGCCAACATGCCTTTACCCTTGATGGTGGTGGTCTGTTTCCTGATCGTCTTCGTTATCTATCAGTTTATCACCGCTGATTTGCAGTCGTTTATATACTTCCAATTCTAATGGAAGCTCCAGGTGAAGCATGTTACTTCACCTGGAACCGAACACCGACATATCCGCGAATGCCACTCAAAGGACCCCATACCATTGCGGCATCGAAGTCGTTGCCAAAAGGATCGTTGGCGGCCACCAACGGATGGCTCTGCTTGTAGTTGGTAAGGTTTTCACCTCCGACATACACCTCCCAGTGCTTGCCCAACTTCTTGGTGACTTGGGTGCTCATCATCACATAAAAAGGCGAGCGATCCATCACTTGGCCGTCAGCCACAGCAGTGGCATTGCCGCTAAGGTCGGGTATGCGGCTATCGCCGTTGAACTGGGTCACAAGGTCGAATTGCCAAGTACCAGGAGCATACGAGAGGGTGAGCAAGCCCTTGTAACGGTTCACAAAAGGCTTCTCGCGCAAGGTGTCATTAATGGTCATCTTCACGTCAGTATAACGGAAAGCTGCCGATACGTCGAAGTTGCGAAACAGCTCGTAGTCAACCTGGATCTGGGCACAATTGGAATAAGACTTGCCATCGAGATTATAGATACGGATTTGATGGGCATCGGCATCACGGTCGATGACAACCTGGTTGATGAAATCCGTGCGGTAAGCGTCAACCAACACCTGAATCTCTTTTTCACCCACGTCGAAGTGTTTCGAGAGATTAATACCGAAGTTCCATGCCTCTTCCATCTTGGGCTGATCCATATTCAAGAAAAGGATTTGTCGAGATGAAGCCAGCATGGTGGAGTTCTCTGCGAGAATGTTGGGAGAACGATAGCCCTTGCCTGCCGAAAGACGCAATGCCAACTCGTTGTCAGTACGGAAACGCACATGAAGGCGCGGGGTATAGAACAAACGATTGTAATAGGTGTTATAGTCGGCACGGAAGCCCCCAATCACCGTCCATTGATGATCGTCACTGAACACATATTCGGCAAAGACTCCGGGCACCTGCTCCACCCGTTGCTGGGGAAGCGCATCCTGTGTAGTGGTGAAGATGTTCTGTTCCTCATTATAGCGATCGTAGGAATAACTGGCGCCGACAGAGTATTTATGGTGGGTGTTGACAATATACGAATCGAACAGTAAGTTAACATAATACGATAATTGTGTTGTATTGTAATCAGTTAACCCGTAATAGGAATCGGTTTTATGGTAGGTTAACTGTTGCTGGACTCCCAGACTAGTCTCAGGGCGATCGAAGATGAAGCCTGTCTTGGCAAAAGCCTCATAGCGCTCGGTATTGATATTGATGCCATAGAGACCATAGCCAGGGTCGAGCCGATGTTCCGGGTCAAAGTCTTTCTGTCCGCTGAGGCGGCTTTCCTTAAGGGCCTTCACACCTAGTTTGCAGCCAAAATGGCCCGTGTTGGGGTGGTTGTAACGAAGGAAAGCACTGTATTGCTTGGTGACGGGGTCGTCAAGAAAGCCATCGCCATTGCCATCCATCTTCATAGGGTTGTAACCCACGTGGCCAAGCAACATCAAGCCGTCGTTCTTTCCAACTTTCAGGCGGGCGTTAAAGTTCAACTCCGTCATGGCCATGGTGTTGGTGAACATGTTGACAAACACTTTTTCGCTTTTGTCGGCTTCAGGTTCTTTGAAGTCCACATTAATCTGTCCGCTGATCGACTCATAGCCGTTGCGAACTGAGGATGCGCCTTTGGAAACGGAGATGCCGTGCATCCAGGTACCAGGCACATAGCTTAATCCGAATGTTGAAGCCAGTCCGCGGAAGTTAGGCATGTTTTCGGTCATCATCTGGGTGTAAAGTCCGCTGAGTCCAAGCAACTCGATCTGTTTGGCACCAGTGACAGCATCGGCATACGCCACATCGACCGACGCATTGGTTTCGAAAC
>JAEEGH010004301.1_pt1 | contig 36615 bp, 36 predicted proteins | sample 9134181 | NCBI WGS metagenome assembly JAEEGH01 (sample SAMN16246544, study PRJNA631951) | gut metagenome | biome: gut microbiome; feature: rumen; material: DP-attached | host: Bos | place: Iran: Karaj | collected 2018-10
CGTTGGATTTTAAAATGTTTAGTGCCTCTGCTCCGTTTTCGGCTTCGTAAAAGTTTAAATCAGGGGATGATAAATAAATCTTCAGCGCGTTTACGATATCTTTCTCATCATCACAAATTAAAATGTTGTACATGTTAATTAACTCCCAAATATTCATTCAAGGAATCCTGCAGGTCTTCCGTACATCTATAATAATAGCCATCCGATTATTAAGAAACAAGGGGACAATTGGTTAAGATTTTATTAAGAAAGCAAAAAATATGGTTATATTTTACCCTAATAAACTATTTATCCTTAACCCAATATACTTTATAATAGTATTATGTTATAAAACTGTTTTAGGAGGTTACAGATGAAAACAGAAGCTTTGAACTGCAGATGCTGTGGCGGTGTGTTAAATGTTCAGTCGGCAATGACCGTTTGTGAATACTGCGGCGCAACCAACTTTATATCGGATACGGCCGGAAAATACATTAACCAGCTTAACCGTGCCAACAAATTACGTCAGCAGAAAGAATACGACAACGCTATCCGTATTTACGACAACATTTTATCGGAGAATATTCCTTCAGCGGATATTTTATGGTTAAGAACCCTTTGCGAATACGGCATCGAATATGTTCCCGATCCTATCAGCACAAAATACTTCCCTACACTTCACAGAATAAAGGACGAGAGCATTCTTAATTACTATTCTTATCTCGATGCACTCAAACTTTCCACCGAGGAGCAGAAAGAAATCCTCATAAAAGAAGCCACAGAGATTAACAGAATTCAGACCGAATATCTGGAAATCGCAAAAAATGAGGCTCCTTACGATGTTTTCATCTGCTATAAAGAGACCGATGAAGATACAAGGCAGACCACCGAGGATGTGGCATACTGCACACGTCTTTATGAAATTCTGTCAAAGAGCGGATACAAGGTATTCTTTGCAAGAGAAACTCTTAAGAATAAATTAAGCGTTGATTATGAGCCCTATATTTTCGCTGCATTAAAGAGTTCAAAGGTTATGGCTGTTATCGGAAGCAAATCCGAATATTTTACCGCTACCTGGGTAAAGAACGAGTGGAGCCGTTTCCTTAAACTGATGGAAAAGGATACAAGCAAGCAGATATTCTTTGCATGCGACGATCCCAACGAACTTCCCCGTGCATTCAGTTTAAAACAGGCACAGCTTCTTGCACATCCTCAGGCAATGGAAATACTTGCCAAAAATATAATCAACTACCTTGCAAATATCTTAAAAGCAGGCAAGAACGGCAAAGTCGGAGCGGTTAATGCTTCCGATTTCAATATTGACCTGGATTCTCCTGCAGGTATTCTTGCAAAAGCAAAAAAACATTTAATTCAGAAAAACTTTGCAGCAGTTTATTCCGATATAAGCGATCTGCTTGAAATCGATCCTACAAATGCAGAGGCATACTGGATTCGCACACTTGCAAATGCACGTCACAATGAAGAAAACATTATTTATGCCAAAGTCGATTTAACCAAAGACGAAGACTACGACAAAGCACTCACATTCGCAAGTGGAGAGTTAAAGGCAGAGATTGAAAAAATAAAAGACATATGCCTTGGAAATATCGATTTCCAAAAAGAATTTAACGCACAGATGGATAACGCTGCGGATGACTTCAGAAATACCGTTGCAAACAGTAAAACCTACGCCAAGAGAAAAGATATCATCAAAGAACTTGAGGATCTGAAAAAGGATTATGACAATGCCGTTCTTTCGAAAATCGGCGGGGCAAAGATTATGCAGGAAATCTCCAAGAAGGTTTCCGAACTGGATACTATTTATAAAACAATCCTCGACAGTATGTCTTCAAGAAGTATTTCCGAGTACAGAAAGTTCTGTGAAGAACATCATCTTTCAAATCTCGTGGAACTCGACATGTCTTCGGAAAAGATGAAAGTTTTAAGAAGCGAATACACCCAAGAAAACAAAAAACTTCGCAACAAGTATCTGATTACCGGAGGAAATTACGGTTTAAACGAAGAAATAAACAGCAGGAAAGACGCACAGGCCAAGAAGCAGCAAAAACTGAATGTTTTGGAAGAATCACTTTATGAAATCAACAGTGCCCCTTCCAATTTTGGCGAAAAAATGATGCAGATGTTCCTTGAAGATTAAAAGATTTATAAGACTAAAAAAGGTGCCTGACATGGCACCTTTTTTTATTTAAATATTCCTTTTTTCTTCTTTTCTTTGGGAATTCCGTCCTTAGCGGCATTCTTTGTGGCATTAAGATAATCTCCGCTCGCTGCATCGAATGCTCTCAACGCTTCCTTAGCTTCTGCAGACAAATGATCCGGAACTTTGACTACAAGTTTGACATAGTGGTCTCCCCTGCTGTCTTTATTCTTTACATTTGGAACACCTTTACCACGTAGTCTAAGAGTAGTATCGGTAGGAGTACCTGCCTTTATGTCATATACCACTTTGCCGTCAACGGTATCAATAAAGATTTCACCGCCGAGTGTAGCTACAGAGAAAGGAAGTGAAACCGTTGAATAGATATTCATACCTTCTCTTTTAAATGTGGAATGTGAACCTACTACTGCGCCTACAAGGATATCTCCTCTCGGTCCGCCGTTTGAACCGGGCTCACCACGACCGGGTATTCTGCATGCAAGCTGTCCGTCGTCGATACCTGCGGGGAATTTAACCGCATATTTTTTCTTTATGGTTGTATAACCCGTACCGCGGCATTCCACACATTTATCTCTGATAATCTTTCCTTTACCGCCACATTCACGACATGTCTGAACAGTCTGAATCTGACCGAAGAGTGAATTGCTGGTAACAACCACCTGGCCTTTACCCTTACAGGTAGGACAGGTCTCGGGGCTGGTTCCGGGTTTTGCGCCGCTGCCGCCACAGGTCTTACATTCTTCTTTTACGTTTACTTCTATTTCTTTTTCACAGCCGAAGATAGCTTCTTCAAAAGATATTCTTACTCTCTGAATTATATCCTGACCGCGCTTGGGACCGTTTCTTGTGGCTCTTCTGCCGCCGCCGAAGAAATCGCCGAAACCGAATAAATCGCTGAAAATATCACTGAAATCAGCGCTGTTAAAATCAAATCCGCCTGCTCCGCCGCCTGCAGCACCGTCAAATGCAGCATGACCAAACTGATCGTACTGACGTCTCTTGTCTGCATCACTAAGAACAGCATACGCTTCCGATGCTTCCTTAAATTTCGCTTCGGCATTCGGATCGTCGGGATTCATATCCGGATGGTATTTCTTAGCCAGAGTTCTGTATGCTTTTTTAATCTCTGCTTCGTCTGCATTTTTATCTACTCCGAGGACCTCGTAGTAGTCTCTTTTTGCATCTGCCATAACTGTTTACCTTTTTTCGTAAATATGTGTCGGGGCATTAAACCCCGACACACTTTTATTGCTTATGTCTTTTATGAGAATTATACTTCTCTGAAATCACCGAAATCGCCTGCTTCGGAACCGTCTGTAGGACCGTCGTTTGAAGCGCCCTGTGTGAACTGGCTCATGTCGGGACCTGCGCCCTGTGCTCCGGCAGCACCCTGCATCTGCTCATACATCTTGGTGAATAAGCCCTGAGCTTTTTCCATCATCTTTTCCTGAGCTGCCTTAAGTTCGCCTACTTCGTCTTCGCTCATCTCTTTGTCTTTGGTTCTCTCAAGGATTGCCTTAACATTTTCGATTTCAGCCTGAAGATCTGTCTTCTCTGATTCGGAAATCTTATCGCCTACTTCGTTTAATGCCTTCTCTGTCTGGAATACCATAGAGTCTGCATCGTTACGAGCGTCGATAGCTTCTTTTCTCTTCTTATCCTGAGCTTCGTACTCAGCTGCTTCCTTTACAGCCTTCTCGATATCGTCATCAGACATATTGGAGCCTGCTGTAATTGTGATGTGCTGTTCCTTGCCTGTTCCAAGATCCTTAGCGGATACGTTTACTATACCGTTAGCATCGATATCGAATGTAACTTCGATCTGAGGAACGCCTCTTCTTGCGGGAGGAATTCCGTCAAGTCTGAACTGGCCGAGAGACTTGTTATCTCTTGCAAACTGTCTTTCACCCTGTACAACGTTGATGTCAACTGCTGTCTGGTTATCTGCTGCTGTTGAGAATACCTGGCTCTTCTTAACAGGAATTGTTGTATTTCTTTCGATAAGTTTTGTAGCGATACCGCCCATTGTTTCGATAGCAAGTGAAAGAGGAGTAACATCCAGAAGAAGGATTTCACCGGCACCTGCATCGCCTGCAAGTTTACCACCCTGAATTGAAGCACCGAGTGCTACGCATTCATCGGGGTTAAGTGATTTGGAAGGTTCATGTCCTGTAAGCTGTTTAACCTTATCCTGAACTGCAGGAATACGTGTTGAACCACCTACAAGAAGTACTTTACCGAGTTCGCTGGCCTTAATACCTGCATCGTCAAGTGCTCTCTTAACAGGACCTGCTGTACGCTCAACGAGTTCATGTGTAAGTTCATCGAATTTAGCTCTTGTAAGAGTCATTTCGAAATGCTTGGGTCCGTCTGCTGTAGCTGTTAAGTAAGGAAGGTTGATATCTGTAGTGGTTGCTGCAGAAAGTTCCTTTTTAGCCTTCTCACTTGCTTCCTTGATACGCTGAAGTGCCATTGTATCGTTTGAAAGATCGATACCCTGCTGTTTCTTGAACTCATCAATGATATAATCTGTAATCTTCTGGTCAAAGTCATCACCACCGAGTCTGTTATCACCGGCGGTTGCTCTAACTTCGATGATACCGTCGCCGATTTCGATGATTGAAACATCGAATGTACCGCCACCTAAGTCGTAAACCATGATGGTCTGCTCTTTTTCGTTATCAAGTCCGTATGCAAGAGCTGCTGCTGTAGGCTCGTTGATAATTCTCTTTACATCGAGACCTGCAATCTTACCTGCATCCTTTGTAGCCTGACGCTGTGCATCGTTGAAGTATGCGGGAACGGTAATAACTGCCTCTGTAACCTTTTCGCCAAGATATGCTTCAGCATCTGCTTTTAACTTCTGAAGAATCATAGCTGAAATCTGCTGAGGTGAATATTTCTTACCGTCGATTGTTCTGCCTCTGTCTGTACCCATGTCTCTCTTGATTGAAGAGATAGTCTTTTCTGCGTTTGTAACTGCCTGACGCTTTGCTGCCTCACCTACTAGTCTTTCACCTGTCTTTGTAAATGCTACAACCGAAGGTGTAGTTCTTGCTCCTTCTGTATTTGCTATAACTGTAGGCTGACCGCCTTCCATAACTGCCACGCAGCTGTTTGTAGTTCCTAAGTCAATACCAATTATTTTGCTCATTGTTTTATCCTCCTAAAAAAATCCTTAATTTTCTAATTATTTAATCGAAGTGTTCTTCGTAACTTCCGTCCTAGGGTACAACCGCTACCATACTGTGTCTTAAAACCGAATCTCTGTACATGTAGCCTTTTTGAAGTTCCTGTGCCACAAATCCTGATTCATACTCGTCGCTTGCAACCTGCATTATCGCATTGTGGAAATCCGGATTGAATTCGCATCCTACCGCTTCGATGGGCTTTACTTCAAGCTTTTCAAGTTCACCTATCAGCTGCTTGTAAATCATTCTCATACCTTCCACATGGGGATCGCTTTCTTCTTCGGGTTTGATGTTTGAAAGACCTCTTTCAAAATTATCAACCACCGGAAGTATCTTTTCGAGTACACTCTTTGCACCGGTTTCAAACATCTGCTCTTTTTCTTTGTCTGTTCTTTTTCTGAAGTTTTCAAACTCTGCGAGCTGACGTTTTACTCTGTCTTCAAGTTCCTCTATTTTTTCCTGTTCTTTTGTTTTCTTTTCCTCTGCAGGTGAAGTTTCTTCGGTTTCGCCCGCTTCGGTTTTGGTTTCCTCAGCTGCCGTTTCCTCTTTCACTTCTTCTGTCTTTTCTTCGGCTTCTTCTTTTACGGGTTCGTTAAGAATTTCTTCGTTAACCTTTTTTGAATCCGCTTTGGATTTGCCGTTCTTTTTCTTGCTGGCCACTTTCTTTTCCTCCGAATTTATTTTCTAGTCTTCGTCTTTTTTATACATCATGTCGAGCTGTGATTTTATGGTCTTTATCGTTCCGACTACCTTGTCGTAATCCATACGCTTAGGACCGATGATACCAATCATACCTCTCATGCCGTCGCCGAATTCGTAATTTGCCGTTACGATACTGCAGTCCTTCATGGTCTGAATCGGTGACTCTTCGCCGATGTAAACTTTAATCTCGTTCTTGCCTTCTGTGTTTGTATCGTCGATAAGCTGTGTTAAGAGCTGTTTCTCTTCAAAGGCATTTATAAGATCGCTGGCTTTCTGGTTGTCTGAAAGTTCCGGATATTTAAATATGTTGTTTGCGCCGGATGTGTAAATCTCAAGATCTTCATCTTCCTTAATCGTTTCTGCAACCGCATCGATTACTTCCTCGATAATAGGGCCGTACATTCCTGCCTGCTGTTTAAGTGCAGTGATGAGTCCTAAATTTATTTCTTCAACCGAAAGGCCGTTTAAATGTGTATTAAGAAGAATGTTTAATTTAAGCATTGTCTCGTCGTTAAGCGATTCGGCAACTTCGATTACCGTATTCTTAATGACGTTTCCTTCTATAACGATAACGGCAAGAATATGTGAGGCATCCATTCTGGAAAGCTGAAGGAATTTAAGCACATTTCTTGAACTTCTCGGAGCCGTTACCATTGTGGCGTAATTGGTGTTTACAGCCATCAGCTTTGCGGCCTGTTTGAGCATGTGATCAAGTTTCTCTTCCTTTTCAAGAAGCACATCCTTTAACTGCTCAACTTCTTTTTCGTGTTCAAGCATCATCGCATCTACATAGAAACGATAACCTTTGTCCGAAGGAATTCGTCCTGCGGATGTATGCGGCTGGATAATAAATCCGAGTTCCTCGAGGTCTGCCATCTCATTACGGATGGTTGCGCTCGAAAGATTAAGGTCCGTATACTTTGAAATTGTTCTTGAACCTACGGGCTCTCCTGTCTCAAGATAATTCTTGATTATGGCCTGAAGTATTTTGGTTTTTCTTTCATCTAATTCCATACATTTACCTTTTTTTCTTCGCCGTTAGCACTCGTTTGGATTGAGTGCTAATATCTACATTTCATACTATACAACCTCCGTCTTCCAATGTCAACACAATTTTAAAAAACCTCATAAAAAACATAAAAAAAAAGGATCCGGCGAACCGAATCCTTTTTCTTTATAACTTTAATTATGATTAGATGCCAAACTTTCCTTCAACATTACCGTTGATTACATAGTAAGCTGTGCTCTCTTCAGGCTTTACATAGATGTCAGCGCTCTTGAAATCAGCTGCTTTCTTTCCAAGGTCATATACCCATACGTCCTTAGCGATCTTTACAAGATCTTCATAGCTGTATGACTTCTCGCCAAACTGTACATAAACTGCAATCTTAGAAGCTGCTGCCTTAGGAGCTGCCTTCTTAGCGGGAGCTGCCTTCTTTGCAGGAGCTGCTTTCTTTGCGGGAGCTGCCTTCTTTGCAGGAGCTGCCTTCTTAGCGGGAGCTGCTTTCTTTGCAGGAGCTGCCTTCTTAGCGGGAGCTGCCTTCTTAGCGGGAGCTGCCTTCTTAGCGGGAGCTGCTTTCTTTGCAGGAGCTGCTTCCTTCTTAGCGGGCTCTGCCTTCTTTGCGGGCTCTGCCTTCTTTGCAGGTTCTGCCTTCTTAGCGGGAGCTGCCTTCTTTGCAGGAGCTGCCTTCTTAGCGGGAGCTGCCTTCTTTGCAGGAGCTGCTTTCTTTGCGGGAGCTGCCTTCTTTGCAGGAGCTGCTTCCTTCTTCTCTTCAACCTTAGCTGCTACAACGGGAGCTGCTTCAGCTTTCTTTTCTTCAGCCTTTGCAGCTGCTGCCTTAGCGATAGGCTTAACAGTAACTGTTGTCTTTTTGATCTCTGCCATAATAAATTCTCCTTCCACACCTCAAGAGGTGTACAAATTTAACCAAATTTTTAACAAATTTACATAAAAATTGCTTTATATAAACGAAGTTTAATATATTGTATTTTTTTTGTCAAATGTTCGATTGTAATTTCTGTTATTTGGATATTTTTAGAGAAAATATCTGCTATTTTTTGTTAAATTCGCACAAATTGGATATTTTTACTCTCTTCCGTACTCTGCTTTTACGAATTCGCGAAGAGCAACGAGTGATCTTTCAACCTTCTCTGTTTCAATACAGTAGGACATTCTGAAATATCCGGGACAGCCGAACGAATCCGAAGGAACCAGAATCAAATTGTACTTCTTCGCCTTTTCACAGAACACTTTTGCATCTTCTTCAAGCGCTTTGGGGAAGATGTAGAAAGTTCCCGAAGGCTTTACAACTTCGAAACCGAGACGAACGAGTTCATTATAAATAAGGTTCATATTTGTTTCATAAACCTTTAAGTCACTTGTTAAGTCTAGGCACTCAGCCACAGCGAGCTGGATGATTGAAGGAGGACAGTTATGACCTGTGCCTCTGGAAATCTGTGTGCACATTCCGACAATGTATTCAGCATCCGTACACTTGGGATTTACAGCCACATATCCGATACGTTCACCGGGAAGTGAAAGTGATTTGGAATATGAGTAGCAGCTTAATGTATTGTCATAGAATTTTGATACATAAGGTGCATCAGCGCCGTCGAATACTATCTCTCTGTAAGGTTCGTCGGAAATGATGAAGATATCATGTCCGTACTCTTCCTGCTTCTTATAAAGAATGTCTGCGAGTGTCTTTAAAGTCTCCGATGAGCATGCTGCGCCCGAAGGGTTGTTGGGTGTGTTAATCAAAACAGCCTGAACATCGCAGGTTAACATTTCTTCGAAAGCTTCAAAGTTAATCTGGAAGTTTTCAAGGTTGGGCGGAACTACCTTAAGTACTGCTCCGGTATCATTGATGTAATGCATGTACTCAGGGAAGAAAGGAGCAAATGTAAGTACCTTGTCATTTGTATTTGTCACACATCTTACGGCATGGGCAACTGCACCTGCAGCACCTGTAGCCATAAAGATATGGTTAGCTGTATAGTTCATACCGAATCTCTTATTCAAAGATTCTGCGATTGCGGCTCTTACCGAAGGGATTCCGGGTGAAGGGCTGTAACCGTGAAGTTTTACGGGGTCTGATTCCTGTAAAAGTTTAATCATGGTATCGGTAAATTCCTTGGGAGTGGGAACGGAAGGATTGCCGAGGCTGTAATCAAATACATTCTCGTATCCTATCTCTTTTCCTTTTTCGGTAGCATAGGTAAACATTTCCCTGATTACCGATTTTGCATTAAGCATTTCTTTGTAATCCTGTCTGATCATTTTCTTTTTCTCCGTTTATATTAATTAATTTTTTTACGAGTCCCATTTGACATACGTAACAAATACGTTGCCGTTATTATCATAAAAGGTTTCCGCTTCGTCTCTTCCGACTTTCATAAGGTTTCCGCTTCCGGGATTAACCCAGACATAAACAGAATCGCTGTAGCCGATAATCAGAATGGTGTTGTTGTCTGCCTCCGCGATAACAGGAATATCCTTATTCAGATAATACTTGATTAATTCAGGACTGACATTAACCAGTTCAACACCTTTTGCATTTGGAACACTTTTCTCTATTATCTCTTCGTATGACATGCTTCTTAAATCACTTTTGACATCGAGCGAGAAGCCTTCATAGTCGAGAATCTTTTCAAGGCAGGCTTCCATGGAAGAAGATTCCTCATCCGCGGGAGTCATACCGTCTATTACCATAATCTGATTGGTTTTGCTGTAAGATTCCTTTTTCCAGATGTAATGACCGTTGCAGTCAATAACGCATCCAAACCCGTCATTTGCAGTCTTTACAGCCTCACTGATATCTGTGAAAATTCCTGCGCACTCATCGGAATTCATAACATAATAAATATTGTCGGATTCACCTGTCAGAATCAGTTCTCTTCTGCCCTCATACATTTCCGTCTTGGGAGTTTTGAACTTAATCTTCTTGGGGTCCATCTCTTTTTTAAGAGTAACCTGGACAATCTTTTTAAGGTTTTCCGTAATAACAACTTCGGAATTGTTTTTATAAGTCTTTTCCATCAACGTATTAACGATACTGTCGGGAGGTGCACTTACAAACTCTCCGTCCTCGTTCTTTTCGTTTCTGGTAAGAGTGATAAGATTGTCGTTAATCTTGCAGCTTAAAACATAAATATTCTGATATGTGTAGGTCTTCAGGATTTCCTTGTATCTGTTAATGATATTTAACTTATACATCGGAACAATCTTTTCCCTGTAAACATTCTCGGAAATGTCTGCATTTCTCGCATCGCCGTAGATTAAGTCTTCGCCCATAAATCCCATCGGCTTAATATGCTCTCCGGCCTTTGCATCGATGGTATAAATCTGCGAACGCTCCATATCAAGGAAAGTTATCTGGTTAATACCTATTGCATCTTCCTTTGAAATCCACGCACAGTTTTTGTAGGAAGGTGCCACATAAAGATATTCGTTTTTAAGATTTTCTACGACTATTTCCTCAGACTGTTCTTCGATATTTACCTTGTGGATTTTCTGATCATAAAAGAAATAAAACTCGTTTTTGTTGTTTGCGTATGCGAGTTTTCCTATTTCGTTTTTAAGTATTTCATAAGGCTTGTCGCATTCTATGAAAATCTTTTCAACTACGACATTGGTCTTTGAATTATATTCGAACAGATGAATACCGCATTTTCCTTCATAGTCTCCGCGGTTAAAATATCCGTACACATAGAAGAAAACGTTTCCGGACTCATCAATTCGAAGTATCTTTATATCATGCTCGGGATTAATGCATCTTGCGTCGTGATTGTCTTTATCATAAAAGGAATAAGCCGTACCGAAAGTATTCTGCGCGGAGTTTACGACAAAGAGTGATTTGTTGTTTACAAATGCATATGTATTGCCGTCCTCACTCTCCGCATGTTCAAATTCGTCAGGCATGATTCCAAGCATCAGTGTATCGTTATATACAACGCCCTTGTCGGCGAAAAGAATCGTATTCATGTATCTGTCAAAGGATAAAAGATACATTCTGTCAGACCCTTTTATGAACCTGTAATACTCGGTTACGGAATAAAGTCTTTCCTCTTCGCCGGTTAAAGCGGAAACCGTATATTCGAGTTTCATCAATGCGTTCTTTGAATCAATCTCGCCCACGGTGCAGACAGGCTCATCGACTCTTTTAACATCGAGGCTTCCCCAGGTGACCTGGTCCATCGAACTGTGGATATCCACATGTGCGAAATTCGTATTGTCGCCCGATGAATTGCTCTCCATGTATTTGCCGATTTCTTCCTGCGCTGTTTCCTTATCAAACGTGCAGTTGTTGAAATAGTAAACGTAATCGAGTTTCTCGGAGAAGTTTAAAGTATCGTCCTCGAATATTCTCGCGTAGTAATATGCTTTTCTGTCGTTGTCGAGAGTAAGAATTATCTTTAAGGAATAATCCGTTTTCTCGGCAATAATATCTTTGAACGTAAAAGAAATATCCATGTATTCCGAGGTCTGCATGTATGTTGTCACATCGCCTTCCTCGACAAATCTCTCCTTGTCGATACTTCTTAGTTCATAGGAGATATTGTTTATCTTCTCCCCCATTTTATATATGCGGACATTAAGTTTTCTGCCGTTCTGTAAAGGTGTGATTCCGTCACGGATAACCGAATAATCCATCTCGGCGGTATAGCCGAACATTCTGTTAAAATCGTGGTCGTTTTCTCTCACACAGATAACGGGAAGCGAAGCCGGAGCCATTTCTTTGGTAAGGTCCGTATTTCCGCGGTTTAAAAGATATCCGAAAAAGAACAGCGAAGCTACAAACCACGCAGCTATAACCACATATTTCCAGGCTTTGGTTAAAAGGAACTGTTTTATGGGCGAATTCCTGCTGCCGTTCTCCTGGAGATCAACGTGTTTAATACTATTAAATTCGTTGGCTCTTTCTTTTCTTTTTTTCATTAATTCCCGTATATGCGAAAGGTCTGCAACTTTCGTCACAGACCCAAATAATTACTTAATACTGTTCAATCTGCATATGGCTTTTTTAAGCGCAACCGCTGCTCTGTCAAGATCCGTGTCGGGATCCTTGGCAGCAATTCTTTCCTGCGCTCTCTTAAAAGCTTCCTGCGCACGGTTTTCATCAATTTCGGAAGGCCACTCGATTATTTCCGCCAGGATAATAACCGAATCGGGATTGATAACCGCAAAGCCTGCATGTAAAGCCGCATTCTTCGGCTGATCCTCTTCCGTAATTGTAAGTATGCCCGGTTCTATGATGACAGTCATCGGAATGTGATTTTTCAATACACCGATTTCTCCTTCAGTTGTATTGAATTCAAGCATTGATGCTTTTCCCTCATAAAACAGTCTCTCCGGGGTTATTATTTTAACATCGAAAAGATTTGAATCTTCCATCTATAAAAAACTCCGTTTATTTCTGATTCTTTTTGGCAAGAACATCGTCGATGCTTCCGGCATTTAAGAAGTAACCTTCGGGAATGTCGTCATGCTTGCCTTCGAGAATTTCCTTAAATCCTCTGATGGTCTCTGAAATGGGAACGTATTTACCTTCGAGACCTGTGAACTGACCTGCTACGAAGAAAGGCTGTGAAAGGAATCTCTGTACCTTTCTTGCACGGGATACCAAGAGCTTGTCATCTTCGGAAAGTTCATCCATACCTAAGATGGCGATGATATCCTGAAGTTCTTTGTATCTCTGAAGGATTTCCTGTACGCCTCTGGCTACCTGATAATGCTCAAGACCTACGATTCTGGGATCCAGAATTCTTGATGTTGATTCAAGAGGATCTACAGCGGGATAAATACCAAGCTCAACGATTGCTCTCGAAAGAACGGTCGTTGCATCGAGGTGAGCGAATGTTGTAGCGGGAGCAGGGTCGGTTAAGTCATCGGCAGGAACGTATACAGCCTGAACCGATGTGATTGAACCGTTCTTTGTAGAAGTGATTCTCTCCTGAAGTGCACCCATTTCTGTCTGAAGTGTGGGCTGATAACCAACGGCTGAAGGCATACGTCCAAGAAGTGCGGACACTTCGGAACCTGCCTGTGTAAAACGGAAAATGTTATCGATGAAAAGAAGCACGTCCTTTCCGCCTTTGTCACGGAAGTACTCAGCCATTGTAAGTCCTGTAAGACCTACTCTCATTCTTGCTCCGGGGGGCTCGTTCATCTGACCGAACACCATGGTGGTTTTATCAATAACGCCCGATTCCTGCATTTCATGATATAGGTCGTTACCTTCTCTTGTTCTTTCACCTACACCGGTAAATACGGAATATCCGCCGTGCTCTGTAGCGATGTTACGAATAAGCTCCTGAATAAGAACCGTCTTACCAACACCGGCACCGCCGAAAAGACCGATTTTACCTCCCTTCTGATAAGGGCAAAGGAGATCTACGACTTTAATACCGGTTTCAAGAAGTTCTGCTTCGGTTGACTGCTCTACGAAATCGGGAGCAGGTCTGTGAATGGGTTCGTATGATACGTCTTCGGGAGCGGGCTTATTGTCAATAGGCTGACCGAGAACGTTAAAGATACGTCCGAGTGTGTTTTCACCGACGGGAACGGAAATAGGTGAACCTGTAGCAACTGCTTCCATGCCTCTTACAAGACCGTCCGTAGGTCCCATGGCAATACAGCGAACCGTATCGTCACCGAGGTGCTGTGCAACTTCGACAGTCAGTTCCTTTCCTGCATTGGTCTTAATCTTAATAGCCTCGTTAATCTGAGGCAGACCGCCCTTTGAAAATTTAATATCCAAAACCGCACCGATAATCTGTGTGATCTTTCCGATATTTGTCATCTTGAAATACTCCTTTTAATAGTTTTATGAAATAGCTTCCGCTCCTGCAATAATTTCGGTGAGCTCCTGAGTGATGCTTCCCTGTCTTGCACGGTTGTACTGAAGTGTCAGTTTGCCGATCATTTCCTCGGCGTTGTTTGTTGCGGAATCCATAGCCTGCATTCTCGCACCGTTTTCACTGGCAACAGCCTCAATGAGTGCGCCGTGAATAAGTGAAGTAAGATACTTTGGTACGATGTATTTAAGTGCTTCGTCATCGGGAATTTCGAAGTTCATGAGAAGAAGCTTGTCATTAGGATCGTCTTCCTCGTCCGAACCGTAAATCTCTCCCGGGATAATCGGAAGCAGTTTTAAAAGGGTAGGCTCGTGGCTTACCGTATTTTTGAAATTGGTATATGCCAGATAAATCTCTCCGATTTTCTTTTCATCAAATTCTTTTAAGAGCTTGTTGCAGACTTTGATGGCATCGGCATATTCAAAGCCCTCGGCGAGTTCGGAATAGTCCTTCCTGATGTAATAACCTTTTCTCTCAAGAAGTTCTCTGCCCTTTCGGCCGATGATGTAAATATCCGTTTTATCCTTGTCGAAATCACCGTTTGTAATGAGTTTTACGATGTTGGAGTTATAACCGCCGGCAAGACCTCTGTTGGAGGTGATTACCAGTACAGCCTTTCTGTCGCATTCGCTCACCTTAACGTAAGGTGTATCAACGTTTGCCGAATCTGATAAAAGATCGGTAACGGTATTGTACATGGCTCTGAAGTAATATTTGGATTTAATGGCTCTGCCTTTTGCGCGCTGCAGTTTTACCGTGGATACAAGTTTCATTGCCTTGGTAATCTGCTGAGTGCTTGTAACACTTTCTCTGCGTCGCTTAATGTCTCTCATTGAAGCCATAAGCTAAACTTCCTTTTACTTAAAATCTGCCTTGAAGTCCTCAATTGCCTTAAGGAGCTTCTGTTCGTTTTCTTCCGTAATTTCCTTAGCTTCTCTGATGCTTTCGGGAACTTCGGGATATTTTGTCTTGATGAATTCAAAGAGTTCGTCTTCAAATCTTGTGATGTCTGATACAGCAACATCAAGAAGCATTTTCTTAGTAGCCGCATAAATAATGATTACCTGATATTCAACAGGCATGGGCTTATACTGAGGCTGCTTTAAAATCTCTTTGATTCTTTCACCCTGAGCTAATTTCTCTTTTGTATCCGCATCGAGTTCGGAACCGAACTGTGCAAATGCTGCAAGCTCTCTGTACTGTGCAAGTTCCACACGGATAGGAGCCGCAATCTTTTTCATAGCTTTAATCTGAGCCGCACCACCGACACGGGATACCGAAAGACCTGCATTAACTGCGGGACGGAAACCTGCGTTGAACATTTCGGTTTCAAGATAAATCTGACCGTCGGTAATTGAAATAACGTTGGTCGGAATGTATGCCGAAACGTCGCCTGCCTGTGTCTCGATAATGGGAAGAGCCGTTAAGGAACCTCCGCCGTATTCTTCGCTCATTCTGGCTGCTCTCTCAAGAAGTCTTGAATGTAAGTAGAATACGTCGCCGGGGTACGCTTCTCTTCCGGGCGGTCTACGAAGGAGTAAGGAGAGTGTACGGTATGCGGTAGCATGCTTACTTAAGTCATCGTAGATTACGAGAACGTCTTCTCCTTTTTCCATCCATTCTTCTCCGATGGCACATCCTGCGTACGGAGCTATGTACTGAAGGGGAGCAAGTTCTGAAGCTGTTGATGCAACAACTGTTGTATAAGCCATTGCGCCGAACTCTTCAAGTGTCTTAACGATGTTTGCAACGGTAGATGCTTTCTGACCGATGGCTACGTAAATACACTTAACGCCCTGTCCCTTCTGATTGATAATTGTATCTATGGCAATCGCAGTCTTACCTGTCTGACGGTCGCCGATAATAAGTTCACGCTGTCCTCTTCCGATGGGTACCATGGAGTCGATAGCCTTGATACCGGTCTGAAGGGGTGTGTCAACGGATTTTCTTGTGATAACGCCGCTTGCAACACGTTCAATCTGACGATACTTATCTGTATTGATAGGTCCTTTACCGTCGATAGGCTGTCCGAGAGCATTAACGACTCTTCCGGTCAACGCGTCGCCTACGGGAACTTCTACTACTCGTCCGGTGGTCTTTACAATGTCGCCTTCGTTGATATTCTTCTGGTTACCCAAAAGTACGGCACCAACGTTATCCTCTTCAAGGTTCATAACCATGCCGTATACTTCGCCGGGGAACTCAAGAAGTTCGCCCTGCATGGCGGTTTCAAGACCGTGAATACGTGCGATACCGTCCGCAACCTGAATTACCGTTCCGACATTGGATACTTCCATTCGGTCAGAGTATCTTTTAATCTGATCCTTAATCACAGAACTTATTTCTTCCGGTTTTAAATTCATGGATCTTCAGTCCCTTTCTTTAGATTTGAATTTTGTGTAAATCCCTGGTAATGTTTTGAAGCTTCGTCTTTACGGAATTATCCACAATTCTGTCTTTTATTCTGATTACCATTCCGCCGATTAAAGAAGGATCTGTTTCGAATTCGATTTCAATCTCTTTGTAATCGGTAGTTGATAAAAGTTTATCTTTTATGCGCTTCTTCATCTCGTCGTCGATTGCAATCGCGCTTGTTACCTTTGCCTGTCCGATATGCAGATATTCCTTGACGCGAAGGATAAAAAACTCAAGTATTTCGTCAAGATAACCGTATCTGCCCTTGACTGTGAGCAGTTCAAGAAATGAAAAAAGTCTTTCGTCGATTTTGCCTTTGAAGACCTTTTCGAGAATATCGAGATGTTCTTCCTTGGAAAATCTGGGATTTGACATCAGCTCGTTCAACTCGGGGTTTAAGTCAATAACATTTTTCAATTCCTTAACTTCTTCAAGCATTTCAATGCACGAAGATGATTCGGTTGCAATCTGAAATAAAGCCTCGCCGTAAGTCGTTATTGCTGATTTAGCCATGTATCCTCACCTATTCCCTTTAAGGTTTCATCGAGTAAACGTTTCTGATCGGCTTCACTCATAGAAGAAGCAACAATCTTTCCTGCCATTGCTTCGGCAACATTAATAACTTCTTCCTTGACTTCGTCAGCCACTTTAAGTTTCTCAAGGTTTGCTTCACGATGGGCATTGTCGATAATCTTGCCCGCTTCTTCACGTGCATCGGCAACTATTCTGTTCTCATTAGCCAAGGCTCTCTGTCTTGCATCTGAGAGAATACCTTCGACTTCGGCATCAACGTTTTTCAGTCTGTCTTCATATTCAGTCTTGAGACGCTCTGCATCTTCTTTTTCTTTTCTGGCTGCTTCTATATCATCCGCAATTCCCTGTTTTCTCTTTTCAAGGAATTTTCTTGCGGGATTGAAAAAGAAGAACGAACCGCCGAGGAAAAGTACAAATACAGCGATAAGCGTCAGGAGGGAATCATGCAGAAGCTGAAAATCCAGGTTGAATAGTCTGCTCATAATTAAGCCCTGCCTCCTTTAAAATTTCTTTTCCGAATTAGTTTGTAAAAGGCTTAACGAATAAGAGCAACATTGCGATTAACAAGCCGTAAAGACCTGTTGTCTCGGCAACAGCCTGACCCAAAAGCATTGTAGACATGATCTTACCCTGTGCACCGGGATTACGTCCTACTGCGGAAGCACCGTAACCTGCGGCAATACCCTGTCCTACACCGGGGCCGATACCTGCGATAACTGCAAGTCCCGCACCTATGGCTGAGCATCCTAAGATAAAGTTCTCATTGAATTCCATTTTGTATCCTCCTGAAAAATTTATGTTTATCTTAATTTCAATTTAGTTCGATTGAACTGTTTCCTGTTTCGTAAATACTTTCTTAAGCATTTTCTTAAATATCGACTCTTCGTTGTCACCTATCGCAGAGCCTATATAGGTTACGGTCAGCATACAGAATACGTATGTCTGGATGGCACCCGAGAAAAGATCGAAGTACACATGAAGTGCTGCGGGCCATGCGTATGCAAACTTTGATAAAAGTCCGTATACTAAAGCCATCATAACGGTACCCGATAAGATATTTGCGAAAAGACGCAGCGAAAGCGAAATGGGAACCGCACAGTCTCCGATAATATTGATGGGAAGCCAGATGGGAAGCCATGGAGGAAGGGGTGAACATTTGTCCTTCCAGATAGCCCAGAGGCTGTTAAATCTGACTTCGTTTATTCTGACAAGTGTGAATGTGATAAGTCCTAAAGGAAGTGTAACGCCGTAGTCGGCTGTGGGAGGTCTTAATCCCAAAAGTCCCGATATATTGGAAAAAAGAATAAACAGGAAAAGCACGCCAATGTAGTTTCTGAAGCCTTTACCCTTTTTGCCCATGGCACCGTCCGTGATGCCGTCTAAGAACTCTACCAGAAATTCGAGTATGCACTGGAAAGTTCCGGGAATTGCTTTTGCGTGTTTAAACACCTGACCGCCGATGAAAAAGAAAATCAGCAGACAAACCACTACAATGAGCAAGCATACATGTGAAGTTGTAATCCATACCTCATGACCCAGGAAGTTGTATTTAAACACACCATGGATCATAAAATCGACGCCGTCAGCGCCCGCTAACAACAGGTTCGGAGTCATTATTTTCCTCCTCCGCCTCCTCTGAACCGTCTGAATCCAGAGAATTGGGATTTATTTTCAAATTTATTTTATGGATAAGCGGCGTTAAATACGTCGCGAATTTTATTGAGAATATTCCGATAAAAGTTGCAATCGGATTGGTGTAGGGAGATACACATGCAACAATCATAACTATGACTGCTATCGCATATCTGAAGAAAAATGCAAATCTGATGCGGGCAGAAGCTTTTGCCTCATCGGATACCGCTTTTACGATGGCTTTGGCCATATTGTCGGTCATAACTAACGCGGTAACTGTTCCGAGAAGTCCGCCAAGCACCCAGGCAAGCATATTTTTAGGAAACCACATACCGATAAGAATATTGAGAATTCCGAGTATGATTACGCCTATCTGAAGTTCTCTCAAAGTCTGCTTGAAATAATTCATTCTTCGCTATCCTTAAATGTACTTTTAACCAGCTTGTACACACCGGTCATTCCGCCGGCAGCTCCCACGAAAAAGAATATTATTGCAAGGAACGAAGTACCGAATTTCTTATCCAGATAATAGCCCAGAAAAAAGCAGCCTATCGTAGGTATAAGCATAATCAGCGTAAACTGGGAAATGAAAGAGAGTATTTTAACAATCTTCGGCACAGCGATACCTCTTTAACCTTCTATCGCAAACATACCAAAATTATATTATTTTTTTAAGCCTTTTGCAAGGAAAAATCATACAAAGAATCGGCTTTTTGACACTTTTTCAAACCTTTGGTCAAGATGTCGGTTTTGCAATTGACTTTTTGAAAAATTGTGTGTAATATTTTTAGATATAGTATCGTTTGTTTCAAAGATTCACAATATATGGGGGAAAACGTATGCCGGACCTTGTTCTTTACCGTAAAAGGCTCATACCGTTCGAAAATATCCTTCTTAAGGGGGATAAGGTACTTTTTGCGGATGAACACACGATAGTCACGAAATGGAACACGATAAACCCCAGAAAAGACATAGATCACGGCTATTCGCTGTATCTTCCCGAAGAAGGTTTCAAAATAAGCAAGTTTTTAAGAAATGACGGTTCGCTGTACAAATGGTACTGCGATATCGTTGAGTTTTATTTTGACAAAGAAGAAAACTCCGTCACAACGCTCGACCTTCTCCTCGATATCACGGTTAATCCGGACGGTGAAATACATTTAATCGATATGGATGAACTGGCTGAAGCGCATGAGAAAGGTCTGATTGATGACGAACTTATGCACAAAGCGCTTATACGTGCGGACAGGCTCTTAAAAACAGCGTATTCGGGAAGTTTTAAGAAATACACCGACATGCTGGATTCATACATCGACGAATAATAAAAAACATCAAAAAAGGAAGCTGCGAAGCTTCCTTTTATTTTTTGCTTTTTAGTAGAAAATGTGGTTTCCTATCTGCGTACCGTTAAGTCCGGGTACCGGAGTTCTGAAGTATACGCAGTTGCCGACATTGGTGGAGCCTGACATTGCCTCGTCCGCTGCCTGATAGCAGGATGCGGTTGCAAGGTTCTGCGCTAACGCCAGATCGAGTCTTCCGCTCGATGCGGGCGAAAACTGGCTCTTCTGATAGATGACTCCGTAAACCGTGTCGGGATAGCGGCTCGACATTACTCTGTTCATAACAACCGCACCTACGGCTAACTGCCCTTCGTACGGTTCACCGCCCGCCTCACAGTAAATCAGGTTGGCTAAAAGATATCTGTCGTTATCGGCAAACGAAACTTCGGAAATGTCTCTCCTTGAGGACTGTGCAGCCAGCTGCGAGAGTCTTAACTCTTCCTCGTACTGTTTCTTTAAAGCCTCGATATCCGCTTCCTGTTCTTTAATAAGCGCTTCTTTGGCGGCTATTTCTTTTTCAATCTCCGCGAGTTCGTTATTCGTATCGCTTATCTGTGCCGAATACTGGCTCACGAAAACATTGGTGGTATTGATAAGTTCGGTGATACGACTCTGTTCTTCCTTACTCTGCTCTTCAAGACTTTCAAGATTTGCAAGTTCGCCTTCAAGTTCGGCTTCCTTTGTCGCCACATCTATAGTGGTCTGCTTGTAATCCTCGAGCATGTTATTGTCGTATTCGGATATCATGTAAATATAATCCGCTACATTTAAGAAGGTTGCAAAATCCTTGCTCGATAAAATCATATCAAGATACATGTCGTCAGGCTGTTCATAGATGTACTGCAGACGCTTTTTCATGGTTGCGTACTGCTCTTCTTCTGTAGCCTTTGCATCGGCAAGTTCCTGCTTTTTGATTTCTATCTCGTCTTTTTTAGCGGAAATCTTATCGCAGATTTCTTCGTATTTGCGGTTTTCTTCCGCAAGATTCTCATTAAAAGAATCCAACCGGGCTTTTAGGGTGCCCTGTTCATACTGCAATTGATTTAATTCGTTTTTCTTTTCGTCCTTTTCGCCCTGGACAGCCTGCTTTTCCTCTTCAATAGCCTGCTTCTGCTTTTCTGCCTCATCTATCTGCTGTAAGAGCGAGCTTGGTGTGGCATGCACAAAAAGCGGAGTCATATTGAAGAACAAACTGAACGTCGCAAATAAAGAAACGAAAACTGTAAAAGCTTTCTTCATAGATTAAATCAGTTAAACTTCGATTACGATCTTTCTGCCGGTCTTTGTGTACTGGGTACATTTTACGCCGGCTGCCTCGAACATTTTCTTTGCCGCAATATTCGTGGGTGTGTTGTTATATTTATCGGAATCGTAGATTACTTCCTTAATTCCGCACTGAATGATAGCCTTCGCACATTCGTTGCAGGGGAATAAGGAAACGTAAATCTTGGCGCCTTCAAGATTGCCGCCTCTGTAGTTTAAGATTGCGTTAAGTTCGCTGTGTGCAACGAAAGCGTACTTTGTGTTAAGTACTTCGCCTTCTCTTGCCCAGGGGAACAAATCATCACTGCAGCCGTTGGGAAATCCGTTGTAGCCTACTGATAAAATTCTGTTATTTTTATCAACTATACAGGCACCGACCTGAGTGTTGGGGTCTTTTGAACGCATTCCCGAAAGAATGGCGATTCCCGTAAAATATTCATCCCATGAAATATAATCCTGTCTTTTATCCATATCCGTCTCCGTATTATTTTGCCTACTTTGTACCGAAAATTCTATCGCCCGCATCTCCGAGTCCGGGAACGATGTAAGCGTTTTCGTTTAATTTCTCATCCTTAGCACCGATGTAGATGTCGATATCGGGATGATCTTTGGTGAGTCTCTCGATACCTTCGGGAGCAGCGATGATACACATAAAGTGAATGTTCTTGCAGCCTTTTGCCTTAAGCATCGTAATTGCTGCAGATGCGCTTCCGCCTGTTGCAAGCATGGGGTCTACTACGAAGACATCTCTCTGTGAGCAGTCTTCGGGAAGCTTGCAGTAATACTCTACAGGTTCGTGTGTTGCAGGGTCTCTGTAAAGACCGATGTGTCCGACCTTTGCTGCAGGAATAAGTGTAAGCATACCGTCTACCATTCCGAGTCCTGCACGAAGAATCGGAACTATAGCCATTTTCTTTCCTTTAAGTTCTTTAACCGTTGTAGCACAGATAGGAGTTTCAATCTTAACGTCCTCGAGTTTTAAATCTCTTGTAGCCTCATAGCAGATAAGCATGGCTATTTCGCTGATTGTCTGACGAAAATCCTTTGTACCCGTATCCTTTCTTCTGATGTAACCGATTTTGTGCTGAATCAGAGGATGATCCATAATCACAATTTTTCCCATTTTGCCACCTCCGTATATTTGTATTTTTATTATTCTTCTGCTTTTGCAATTTTTGCGATTCTTCTTATGTGCTTTTCCTCGTTGGAAAACTCGGTATTTAAGAATGTGTCAACAATTGACATTGCAAGGATTTCTCCCACAATTCCCGCACCCATTACAAGGATGTTTGCATCATTGTGTTCTCTGGTAAGTCTTGCGGAAACAGTGTCTGCACAGAGCGCTGCTCTGATGCCTTTAATCTTGTTTGCAAGCATGCTCATTCCGATACCCGTTGTGCAGATAAGGATACCCTTGTCTACCTTTCCTTCTGCTACAGCTTCTGCAGCGGGCTTGCCGAAATCGGGATAATCGCAGGATGCAAGAGAGTCCGTTCCGAAATCAATTACTTCATATCCTTTTTCGGTTAAGTGCTTCTTAACCGCTTCTTTTAAAACATATCCGCCGTGATCGCTGGCTATTGAAATTTTCATGTCATTCCTCCGTATCAAACATCGATTATTTTATGTCCGGCCGCTTTTATGAGTCTGTTCATAACCGCAGCGCCGATTCCTTTGTCAGAAAAACTCTCTGATAAAATAAGCGCGGTATTTTCGTCATCGCACTCTCGTAAAACTCTGTAAAGGCTCGCTGCGATTTCGTTATAATCTTTCTCGCTTCCGACATCCTTTACTTTCATGCCCGCAAACTCATTTACATGTTCGCTCACGCACAAAACGGTGCACTCTTTATTTTGCCCCATTTCTTTTATTTTGGCAACAACTCTGTCAGAGTCACCGCGAACTATTACCATGTCTGCTTTGGGCGCGTAATGTCTGTAGCGCATTCCCGGAGCCTTGGGCCTTTCGGTAGAGTTTGCATCAAGTATCGTGGGATCCACGCATACTTCGCCAAGCACCTCTTCAAGCATTTCTTTCGAAACAAATCCGGGACGAAGAATCATGGGTTTTTCTCCCGTCATGTCAACGATGGTGGATTCAAGTCCGATGGGAATGTTTCCGCCGTCGATTATCATATCGACTCTGCCGTCCAAATCCTCACAGACATACTTCGCAAGTGTGGGTGAAGGTCTGCCCGAGATATTTGCACTCGGTGCGGCTACAAATCCGCCCGAGGCTTCTATAAAAGCCATTGCAGTCGGGTGAATCGGAAAACGAACCGCTACCGTATCAAGCCCGCCGGTTGTCTCAAAAGGCACTTTGTCTTTTTTCTTAAAAATCATTGTCAGAGGTCCGGGCCAGAATGCATCCATTACTTTCTTTGCATTATCCGACACTTCCTCAACTATCTCATAAAGATCTTCGATTCTGTAAATATGAACTATCAGAGGATTGTCCGAAGGTCTGCCCTTCGCGGCATAAATCTTTTTGGAGGATTCGGGGTTTAAGGCATCGCCTCCAAGCCCGTACACGGTCTCTGTCGGAAACGCAACCAGTCCGCCTCTTTTGATGATTTCGCCTGCTTCTTTTATGAGAGTTTCATCTATATTGTTTTCATCTATCTTTACTGTTTTGGTAATCATTGGCATTTCTATCTGGACAGATACTCCTGAATTACATCCCATGCTTCTCTTGTATCAAATCCGAGCTTCCACTCCGCAACGCCGGCGCAGTTATGCGCATCCATAACGGATAGTTTTGCTTCGATGGACTGAGCATCCTCAAGCCATACCTGGTAAAGGATTCCGTTCATTTCCTTTTCGCCGTATTTCTGGCAGGCCTCGTCACTCCAGTTAAGTTCCACGCCATACTCCTCGCACCATGCTGCAGTTGAGAACATGCCCATTGTATCAGCTGTAACCGTGCCGTCCTTGGTCTTCCATACACGTGTGTAGAAAGGAACCGCATTGATAATCTTTTCTGCCGGAACACCGCTGTCTATTGTATTGACGATACCGTTTTCAACGAAGCCGATAGAAGCAACACTTCCTGCTACTCCGCCCGAAGCCCAGTGCTCGTCATAACCCATTACAATTATGTAATCGCAGACATCGCCCTGAACACCTCTGTTGTAATGAACCGTAGATGCCGTGGGTGCATAGTTGTCTACCGAAAGAACAATGCCTTCTTTGTGAGTTGCAACTGAAAGTTCTCTTAAGAATTCAGCCCAGTCGCTGCCTGCATCGGAAGGAATCTTTTCAAAGTCGAGGTTGATACCGTCTAAGCCGCCTTCCTTGGTAAGCGAAATCATGTTGCCGATAAACTGCTGTCTTGATGAGTATTTATGAAGGATGGCAGATAAATCGACTTCATTGTCAACGTCAGTCCACACACCCCATATCTTAACGCCCGCATTGTGGGCATTGGCTACATAGTTTGCGTTTACTGTGGATTTGATTGTGCCTTCGTTATCCGTAATTCTGAAAACAGTGGGTGCAACAACATTGATTCCCGCATCGAGAGGAACATCCGTAAAATCACTGGCATTAATGTCAAAGAGCTGATGGAACGCCATGTTGATTTTGGAATCACTCGTAATCGATTTGTATTCAAGAGGAATCTCACATTTTTCGATGACTATATTGTCGGAGCCGGATTTGTCGTATCTCTTGATTTCAACATATCCGATAATACCGTCCTTGGTCATAACCTTGGCCCAGTCTTCCATTTCCTCGAGTACGTAAACAGAATCGCCTTCTTTTACATCTTTTAAGATATCGCTCTTAACACCGCCGCGGTATCTGATCTGGGTATCCTTGTTGATGGTCGCTTTATCAAGGTGCGTATCTTCGGTGTAGATGACCATACGCTTCGGATCATCGTATTTGTTGATGTTAAAATCCGCAAAAAGACTAAGGTAATTAAATGAGAAATAGGTCTTTCCGTCATTTGTAATAACGGGAGCACAGTCCAGATCTCTCTTTTCATCACCCTTGTAATAACAATAGTCTCCTGTCTGATTGATATCTGCTTTTATGATCTCGTCCTGAGTGGTATAAAGGCAGAGCTGCTCGTCCAGGTTAATATAAAAATGATTCGTGAAATACTTTTTGACGTCTTCGTGTGAAATATAGTAGGAGTTTTTGTAATAAACGCCCTTATCTTCGACTTTTGCGTTGTTGATTACCATTGCAACCTGATAATCATAATAAACTCCGTAATATTCTTTTAAATCGGCGTGTTTGCCGGAATATGTGTATCTTTCGACAATTTTGCTGCCGTAAAAGATGGCAACAATTGCTACAATAGCTGCGATTGCGAGAAAGACGGGAATAAACTTACCGAGTGCCTCGTTAAACTTTCTCTTTCTTCTGCGCTTGGCAACCTCGTTGGGGCGTCTCTTCACCCTTCTTCGCGGCTGTGGTCTTCTTGAATTTCGGGTATTTGCAGAATGACCGCCGTTTCTTCCTGCGGTATTTCTTCTGCCTGGTTCAGGTCTCATTTCAAGTCCTCCTTTAAGTCAACCCTCATTATATCAAAAAAATAAAATGTAGTCATTATCTTTTCTCATTTGGCATTCGTTTAAAGCGAAATCATTCGGCTCGAGGGATAAATCGATTAGACAGATTTCCGACCAAAAAGAACGTGATGAAATAATCTGAAAAGACAATGCCACATTTTATTTCGGGCGCGGGGAGTACAGTGCTTGTATTTATGTGTGTATAACTTAATATGGGGAAACGAATGCGTGAGTAACACATCGTTTTAATGAAGACACTCCGTGAAAGAAGCACGGAGCCAAAAAAGAGTAACCACCCTCCTTTCCGTACATTTTTCCCTTTCACCTTGAGATGATTATATAACTTTTTATATATTTTGACAAGTATTTTTATAATCCTTTGGTAATTATATACAATTTGGACATATTATTTATTTTGCGTTTTTTGCCGATATATGTTAAAATACATATAAGAAAAGATGCAGAAAAAATGCACGGATGAGGTCAGTTATGAGAATTGATAAAATTAATGACAATCAAATAAAGTGCATACTTACCGAGAAAGATCTGGCGGAGAGACATCTCAATCTTCGCGAGATGTCTTACAATTCTGCAGAGATTCGCAATCTCTTCGCGGAGGTTATTCGTTATGCTTACAAGAACTTCGGTTTCGATGCAAATAACGTTCCGCTTAAAATAGACGTTATTCCGCTTCGTACCTCCGCTGTACTTTTTATCACCAAGGTTGAAGAGCCCGAAGAACTGAATCCTTCTTATTCGCATTTCTCTCCCGCAGTTTACGAGAAGATGAAAAATCCCGGAAAAGAAGAAAATTCAGATTTATCTGAAAGCTTCAAAAACCTGATTAACGCTCTCTTCCCTACAGAGGAAGGAATCGTTAACGGTGAGGAAGATAACCGCACTGATTTTTCAAAAGACAGTACTATCGTATTTGCATTTGACAAGGTCGGTGATGTAATAGATGCCTGCAAGGCAATCAGCGCAACATACGACCACTTCTCATCGCTCTACTTTGACGAATCGAAGAAGATCTACTTCCTTAAGATGTTCACCGACGGCGAGCCCGACGGAAACTTCAGACAGAACTGTATCAGTCTTCTCGAGTACGGCAACAACGTATCGGGCGACAAGTTCTTCGACAGCTATCTTGCAGAGCATGCGAAAGTTCTGGCAGAAAAAGACGCAGTACACAGACTCGGATAAGAAAGGACTTTATTTAATATGGCAGAAAAACCTATAGTAACGATAACAATGGAAAACGGTGACGTGATTAAAGCCGAGCTTTATCCCGAAATCGCACCGCAATCCGTTAACAATTTTATTTCACTTATTAACAAAGGATTTTACAACGGCCTTATCTTCCACCGCGTAATCAACGGCTTCATGATTCAGGGCGGATGTCCCGACGGCAACGGAATGGGCGGCCCCGGATACTGCATTAAGGGCGAATTCGCAATCAACGGATTCGAGAACAACTTAAAGCATACAGAAGGCGTTCTTTCAATGGCCAGAGCATACGATCCCAACTCAGGCGGAAGTCAGTTCTTCATTATGCACAAGACTTCTCCTCACCTTGACGGACAGTACGCTGCATTCGGCAAAGTAATCGAAGGAATGGAAGTTGTAAACAAAATCGCGGACACCGCTACAAATCCTTTCAACGACAGACCTTTAAAGCCTCAGGTAATGCAGACTGTAACAGTTGAAACATTCGGTGTTGATTATCCCGAACCCGAGAAAATGTAATTGATCATAAAAGAAGCAAAACCGGAGGATTATCCCTCCGGTTTTTTAATTTACAAGATGATATCTTATAAATCTCACAAGACTTCTCTTCTTCAAATCTTCTAACAGCGTATCCCTGATCTTAAACGCCTTTTCGCAGGCTTCTTTATAACCCTTTTCATTTCCGTTCGGATTGTAAAGGTAGTTCTCAAGATCGTCCGTAAAGGTTAATAATTCATCCTCATAATCAGCCGAAAGCCTTACCTTGTATTCGTAAATTGTCTCGGCCTCATTCATCGGTTTTCCAAGCAACTTAAATATATTTAAAATCTGTTTGCAGAGCACGACGAATTTTCTGTCGTAATCCATTTTGTTTAGGCGGATTGCAGCAGTAATTTTGAAAACAAGGAAGAACAACGCTATAACCGCAATGCCGACTGTAACAGGAATTGCAACCATGTACCATTCAATAATTATTCCCTCGTCTTCAGGCTCCTCTTCATCCAATTCGGGAAGTGTCGATTCCTCTGTCGGAGTTTCTTTTCTTTCGTAGGTTCCTATGGGCGGAAGTTCTGAAGGCTTTGCAGCGCTTGCCCAGTATGTACCGCCACCGTAGCCCGGTGTTGCGTCAAACGATACCCAGCCTGCGCCGTCAAAATAAACTTCACTCCATGCATGCGCCATACTTGAAGAAACATAAACCGAGTTTCTCGAACCGGTTTTGATATTATACCCCTGCACATATCTTGCAGGTATGCCTTCCGCTCTCGCAAGAAGCGTAAATGCCGTTGCGAAATAGCTGCAGTAACCCTTTCTTGATTCGAGTATGAAATAATCAAGGAACTCAGTATCGCTGTCTATGTAATCAGGTATCTTTCCCGGGGTTTCTGTGTACTCAAAAGACTCAAGCAAAGCTTCGATTCTCTGAAGTTTTTCTACATCACTCTCGCAGCCCTCATAAAGCTTCTTTGTGTATGCTTTAAGTTCATCCGAAAGCACAACTTCCTTTCCGTAGAAATCATGAATATACTGCTGATGTGCAATGAAATTTTCATACGAATACTCGTCATCGAGTTCCAGTCCGAACTGCGCTTTTAATGTTCCGTTATAAGCATATTCAGTCGGGGTTGTTCCTTCTTTTAGGAAATTTTGAAAGTCTTCGTTTTCGGTATTAACCAGAAGGTAAACGATGTTGTACGCGGTCTTGTAACTCTTGCTCTTAGGCCACATAATATCGGAGCCGCTGTTTATGACATCGAAACTGTATATAGGCAGATTGCTCTTTCTGATTGCAACCTTTTCGGGTGCAAAAATATACGAGGTATTTACCTGTATATATTCGATTCGCATCTTTTCCCATCTGACATAATCTCTCATACGATCGTCATAATCTGCAAGGGATGCAATAATACCGATGGTATCAAGCATTGAATCGGGCGAAGAAGATATATCCTCATCTGCCCATCCCTGTCCGTTAAAGGTAGAGAAATTTTTACCCCTTAGTTTAAGTACTTCCGTTTCATTCGGAATTCCCGCTACCGAAAGCACTGTTTCGTTTGATGATTTTACTTCACCCGTAATATCTCCTCTGTCGGAAAATCCCATCTGTGCTTCTGCATAGTCTTCGTTCTTTCGTATGGATGCTCTGATGCGGATATCACGCACTGTTTCGGTTATGGTCTGATAAATATTTTTTACGATCGTCCAGTTGTAAGGCTTCGGCGAATAAGGCATAATCAGGACCACGATTATGATTAAAAGAATAAAGGGCGATGTGAAGACCATATGTTTTTTAAGATCTTTATCGCCGGACTTTTTCCACCGGCTCTGAAACTCTGACACAAGTGTTAACAGCACAAGTAAAAATACTGCTGCTACATAGAGTTTGCTAACGTTGAATTTAAAAATCATCATCGGAATTAACGATGCAAAACTAAGCACAGAAACTACGATTCCGAACACCCTTACATACGCGCACAGTTCTCCTAAAAGAAACGCAGCCAGTGCAAATGCAAGAAGCCATAAAAGTCTCACATTTTCAATCGCCAGTCCAAGGAACTCATCGTACCTTGAAAGTATGATGATAAAAATCGTAAAAGCAGAAAGTATTCCGATTGAGATAAATCTGCCGGTCGTTTTGCCGTTTTTAAATATCACAAAAAGACTTGTTACGGCAATCTGAGCAAGGAATAAAAGAAATCCGACTTTTCCGACACCTGTAGGTCCCGCTGCAATTGCAAGAATTCCCGATACAATTGTGAAAATGTATAAGCACTCATAAAAGAAAGTGACCATCACAGCACCTCCTTTAATTTGTCTTCATAGCCTATATGCGTATATTCCGTATTCTTGCCAAGATCCGTTTCTTTTACCTTTATCTCGTCTTCACTTATGTGATATACGGTTACGGGGATTCCGTTTTTGTTTAACTCTTCTATCTGCATCAGAGCCGCATCATTAAGCTCATGGATAATCATATAAACCATACTGCAGGATGTGATATTTGAAGCCCAGACAGATTTGTAAAGACTGTCGGTTGTATATTCTTCCTTAAAAGCAAAATCTCCCATGGCAGCATAAAAATCTTCAAAAGAAGCCATGCCCTGAAGAGAGTATTTTTTAGGAGCACCTTCATACGTAAAAACAGATGCGTTTATGCCTTTTGAAAGATAGTAATAAACTACCGCTATCGTCGTCTCTAAAACCTTGTTTTCAAGTGGCAGAAAATCATCCATGTCTTTGCCGTAACGGCATGAATCCATGATGATTCCTATCCTTGGATTCTCAATGCCGGTTTTGTTTCTGACATAGGGTTTGCCCATGTGCGCGGAAGTTTTCCAGTTGATGTTTCGAACGTCATCGCCCGGAATATATTCTCTTACCAGAACATCCGGTTCGCTTAAATTGATTCTTGAATCCTTGTAAACGTCGGGCGAATAAGGATGGCGCAGTGTCTCAAGTATTTCAAGACGAGGTAACACTATTGCGCGTAAGTTTTCTTTGTTTTTAAAGTTAAATGAAAATAAGCGGAGATAATCCTGGACAATTATGTTTCTTACTCCAACATCGTATTCGCCGCGGTACTTGCAGACAAGCACGGTTTCTTTTTTAAGACCGGAATGCGGCGGGAGTTCGTATTCATTGTTTTCGTCAAGTTCGTTAATGGTGGAAAAATCTGAAAAGAATTCAACCTTTATTCCCGAGAAGGAATAAAAGTCCTCATTCTGCAACGTAAAATAATAGTCTGTCGGAGAACCTACAACTACATTTTTAGTAACGATCACCTGATAAATTCGATAGCGGAGATATACTAAAAAACAGTATGCCGCGGAAATTGCGGGAATCAGAACCGTCAGAAAGAAGAACCCGTAAGTAACGGGTCCGCCGTAAAACGATATTGCAACGATAGAGAGAATTAATAGAGCAAGTGCAATCAGTCTGTTCCTAAGCATTTCACACCACCGTAAGTAACTAAACCATAGGTACCTTTGCTTTCAGAATGATGGATTTGAGTACTTTATCCACATCTTCCTTTGCAATTTTTGCTTCGTATGTGAGAGAAATTCTGTGGTGAAGGACATTAATTGCAACTGCCTTGATATCGTCGGGCTTAACAAAATCGCGTCCCGATAAATAAGCCTTGGCCTGAGCTGCGCGGATTAAGTGAAGCATTGCTCTGGGTGATGCGCCCATTACAAAACTGGGTTCACTTCTGGTCATGGTAATGATATCGTTTGCGTATTTTATAACATCGTCGACAACTTTTACCTTCTCGACTTCTTTTTTCATTTCGATAATCTTCTCGGCGTTAAGAACCGCTTCCGCATCATCCTCCTTCTTTTCTGCGAGGAAGTTTTTGGTCATGATGATTTCGTTTTCCTGGCTCGGATAACCCACTGAAAGCTTCATCATAAAACGGTCCATCTGTGCTTCGGGCAGCGGATATGTTCCGACAAATTCTATAGGGTTTTGTGTGGCAATTACCATAAAAGGATCCGGCAGTTTAATGCGTTCCTTGTCAATCGTAACGCAGCCTTCAGCCATAGCCTCAAGAAGGCTCGCCTGAGTCTTGGGCGAAGTACGGTTAATCTCATCGGCTAAAATAAGCTGATGCATTACCACACCCTCTTTGTATTCAAACTCTCCTGTCTTCATGTTAAGAATCTGCACGCCGAGCACATCCGAAGGAAGCGTATCGGGTGTAAACTGAATTCGCCCGAAACTTAAATCAACGGCGCGTGCAAGCGTCTTTGCAAGTGTAGTTTTTCCGACACCCGGAACATCTTCCAAGAGCACATGTCCGCCCGACAAAAGACAGATAATTACATTTTCTGTAACATCCTCATGTCCGATAAAATATTTGTTTATGTATTCAGATAATTTTTCGCTCATGCCTTCTCCTTTTTTTCTCAAATTTCTCCCACCTAATTATACTATAAATTGAGCCATTTGGGGACGGTTCTATTTTGGCTTTTTTTACCATTTTAGAACCGTCCCCAAATGGCTCAAAAAAAGGCTTCCCGAATTTCGGGAAGCCTTCGCTCTTTTACCTTTAGTAATTAGTTTTTCTGGTTGAGTGCAAATACAAGTGCATCCACGTCAATTCCGTGAACCATGCTTGCTTCCTCAAGTGTTTCGCCCTGAGCTGCGGGGCAACCGATACAGTGCATGCCTGCGCCCATAAGTACAGGAACTGCATCAGGATTAGCATTTATGATTTCACCGATAGTCATATCTTTTGTAATTTCTGCCATTCTTGTTTACCTCCGTATTAATAATCCTTTGAAAGAATAACACTTTTTCATTACATGGTCAATTAGGTTAAGAAAACCTTATGTGGTCGCCTCTCTTCTGAACCACTTCATATCCGACCTTTTGAACCCTTAAAGTCATGCAGCGGATGCATTCTGCTGCCTCATCACCCGTACAGATCTTATTGTCGTATAAAAGATATTTATCCCTCACATCCGTAGGGGAAAGATTCGGCATTACGACATTCGCGCCTGCCAGAATGCCTTTCTCTCTTCCCAGACCGTCCGCTGTTCCAAGCGCAGTTGTTGCGGGAAGCAGAACTTCGGGAAGCATGATTCTTATGATGGATAAAAGCTTTAAAGTAATCTCAACGCTGCCTGTCTCACAGTTCGCAAAAGGTGTGTCGTGATGAGGAATAAAAGGTCCGATTCCTACCATCTCGGGCTTGAATTCCTGAAGGAATCTTAAATCTTTTATGAGGTGTTTGATGGTCTGGTTAGGAGAGCCAATCATCATTCCGCAGCCGACCTGATATCCGATTTCTTTTAAATCCCAAAGGCATTTCATCCTGTGGTCGAAAGAAAGCTCTGCGGGATGAAGCGATTTGTAATGTTCTTTGTCTGCGGTCTCATGTCGTAAAAGATATCTGTCCGCGCCTGCATCAAAAAGCTTCTGGTAACTGTCTTTTTCTCTCTCGCCGACGGATAAAGTAAGAGCACAGTCGGGGTATCTTTTTTTGATTTCTTTTACGAGGGGAACTAGTACGTCGTCGCTGAAATACATATCCTCTCCGCCCTGAAGTACAAATGTTCTGAAACCTAATTTGTATCCGCTCTCGCAGCAGCTCAAAATCTGCTCTTCGGTGAGTCTGTATCTTTCTGCGTTCTTGTTGCTTCTTCTGATGCCGCAGTAGAGGCAGTCGTTCTTACAGTAATTTGTAAACTCAATCAGTCCCCTGAGATAAACTTCCTTACCGTACACGGCCTCCCTTACCTCTCTCGCCTTTGATGCAAGATATTCTGTTGTTTCCTTGTCTTCGCATAGAATTAATTTTTCAAATTCTTCGTCGGTTAAATCTCTGTTTAATACCAGTTTGTCAATTATGCTTTTCATTCATTTTCCTTCTTCGGCTTTTCATTTTCTTCTTTGTATTTTGCATATGCCTCATCTATTCTAACCTTAAAGATATCGTAATCTTCAAAGCGAAACGGAAATCCGTAAAGCTCGGCATTAAGATGCTCCTTCCCAAATGCTCTGACATCATCCATGTATGCGCCATTAAAATATTCAATCACAAATCCGCGTGCCTTTTTCTTAACCTCATCTTCCATAAAACACCCGTCGTTTCCGGACAGATATGCGGAAGGCACTTCTTTACGCTTTTTAATCTCGGCAGCAAATTCTTTTAAATCCGCTGCGATGTCCTCATCAAAATCTTTTGAAGGCTGATAAAAATTGTTTTCAATAATCCACATTAAAAGATACGAAAAATCATCATAGGCATAATCCCAGACTTCTTTCTCATCTTCCCCGGTCAGCTTCTTTGGATTCTTACCGGTCTTTGCACAATAAAAATCGCGCGCTGTATTGTACGATAATCCCTGGTCTTTATACAAAGTTTCCGCAAATTCAACAGGCGGTTCGTAAGGTTTGGCTTCTTCCGCAGCTATCAGTTTCTTACACTTCTTTACATCCAAAAAGAGCAGAAGCGCAATCACTTCGGCGGGCAGAAAGCCCAATACCAGGCAGATAATTGTATTGACGGTATCTCCCCTGTTAATGACACCGACAGCTATAAAAAATATACTTAAAAGCGGAAATAACTGAAAAACCGCAGCGACAATAATATCGCCTTTTTTCTTTGATTTAAGTTCTGCAATTTTCTTTTCTTTATTGCCCATTCGCCATTTCCTTAATTACTTAAGATACGCTATCCACTGCCCGTCTTCGATTATATACTGAAACTCAGTAAGTGCCGGATCTTGTATAACTTTTAAAAGATCCATAAAATCTTCCACGGTGTTTGTTTCAGAAAGGCAATCTGCCTCAATCCACTCCATTTCGCCTTCTTCGGAAGATACCACTTCGCCGGTAAATTCGGTCGCCTTAAACAAAAGCACCACATATCTGCCGTTGTCTGTAGGAAACTGCTTCACGCCGACCAGCCGGGGATTAATAATATCCAGTCCGGTCTCTTCTTTCATTTCTCTTTTACAGGCATCGACAAAGGATTCGCCTGGCTCAACATGCCCTCCGGGGAAAGTATATCCCTTCCAGTCTTCCTTGATTCTGTTTTGAAGCAGTAACCTGTTGCCGTCCTGTATCAGGCATAAAATTGTAAGTTCAACGTTCTCAGGTTTATGTCCCATTTTTTCACCTATTCTTTAGCCTTCCTTAAAAAGCAGATCATCATAAGCATATAGCAGATTGTCTTCGGAAGCATCAGCGCTCCGAGTATCGGAACAAAAGAAGCTCCGACCGTTACCGGAATGTAGAATGCAAACGAAAGAAGCACAAGAAGCCAGATAAGTTTAAAAGCCTTATCTTCTTTACGCTTCATAAAATAAATCACAACTATCATCGCTCCGACTATCACAAACGGAACGTTTCTTAGTATTCCCCATAAAAGAGGCGAGTTGTTTGTAAACCAGCGGTTTTGCGGGAAAAGACACAATGCAATTCTTAATCCCACAAAGATGTAAAAAGAAATCGCAAAAGGCTTTGATTCTTTTACATCATAGGCTTTAACCCAGAGCCGATAAACCAGTACATAAAATATCGTCATCGTTATCGAAGTAACCAGTTTGCCGAAGCCGAGCCAGAAATTAAAATCAGCTTCAACGAAATAATTTAAAACTCTCGGTACCAGATGAAAAGCATCACCGATTCCTAAAATAAGCGCTGCGCTGCCCATCAGTCTGCCGATTGAATCTTTTCGTTTTGCAATAATAATTATTCCTGCCGTAATCGCAAAAATCAGATAAATGATATCAAAACTGCTCTCTCCGTATTTCATATTCGCTCCCCCATAAAATCAGTTTACCCTGTAATTCGTTGCGGGTAAAAATCCGTTTTCTTTTATGCTCTCAGAAATTATTCTGTCGGATAAAAATTTACCTTCTTCGTTTGATACAAATTCAATCCCATCTTCTCCCTTAGGACAGGGATAAAATTCATGATGCAGTCTGTAACCCTTGCCGGTCTTACACAAATCCAGTTTTCTCGGGAAACTTAACGTACCTTTAAACCCTTCCGCTTCGGTATTTACAGCTTTTGCCTCGTCGGAAAAATCACCCATCCACGCAATCAGGATTTTTTCTTTTACGTTTGAAAAAACCGTTCCCGCATAAAAATCATTACCGTAGTCCACGAGCAGGACTTCGTTTTGTTCTTTATCCGCCGTAAATGTAAGACCGTTAAAATCTCCGACAAAATACTGCATGGTTCGCGAATGCGCATTAGCCTCTTTAGGGAGTTTATTAAACTCTGTCTCAGGCACATCCATGCTCATCATAAGTACATACTTTTCAAATTCGATCATGCACGGGCATTCTATCATGCCTTTAAGCGCATATTCGGGCAAGCGGAATTCTCCGGTTTTCTCCCAGGATAAAAGATTCGTCGAATGATAAAAAACTACCGCTTCTTCCGTTGTATAACATAGAGAATATCCGCCGATTATTTTATTTTCAAAAACATGCGGATCCCTCGCGGGAGTATGCTCCTTCCCGCCTATCAAAGGATTTTTATCATACTTGATAAACTCTTTTCCGTCCGTGGTATAAGCCAGGCACTGCATCTCACGCATTGTTTTATGATCGTGCGATGTATAAAACAAAAGAAGCGCGGGTGAATCCTCTTTCCCAAAGCCCGAGACATTGTCTTTATCAACGAAAGCAGAGCCCGAAAAAATCATTCCCTGCTCATCGGGGAAAAGTGCAATCGGAAGCTCTTCCCAGTGTATTAGATCTTTGGATTTTGCATGTCCCCAGTGCATATTGTCCCAATAAACATTATCGGGATTATGCTGGAAAAACAAATGATATTCGCCTTTATAAAATACCGGTCCGTTCGGATCGTTCATCCATCCTTTTGCAGGAGAAAAATGTACGAGCGGCCTTTTACTTTCATCACTCATTGAATTCTCTGATCATTTTCTTAATAAATCTGATTTCGTTTCGTTTTAAATATCCGACCAGAATATATCTTTCCTAATCCCAGACTTTTTCGGGAAGACTATCTTTTCTTGCTTTGGATAAAAACACAAGAAACAAAATCAGAAAAACCATAAATGCAGCAAACACAGGCAGCGCAGTCAAGAACTGAATACCCGCGAGGATTGCGCCCAGAATGCAGACAATAAGGACAATGATGTAACCAAGAATACGGACAAACACATCACCAAGAGCTGCATCCTTCTCATTTTGATAATCAAGCGGCGTTTTTATGATATCGTTATCCAGATCAATGATTTTAAATTCCAAATTCGTTTTGTCCTGAAAAATCTCAGGATGATTCGCAACGGTA
>JAEEGH010004302.1_pt1 | contig 36613 bp, 26 predicted proteins | sample 9134181 | NCBI WGS metagenome assembly JAEEGH01 (sample SAMN16246544, study PRJNA631951) | gut metagenome | biome: gut microbiome; feature: rumen; material: DP-attached | host: Bos | place: Iran: Karaj | collected 2018-10
AGAAATATTTCTGATGTTCGCAAATTTAAGAACACTTTTTTATGTTTTGACGAAAAAAATGAGCAACGTTTTAAAGGTAAAAAGTAAAAATCCCCCCGCAGATGTGTCAAAGCCGTTAATTATTGCGTTAGGGAGAACTTGAGGGAGAGTCTTTACTCTATATAATAAAACAATTGTGGAGAGGCATCAGACCTCTCCACAATTATTTCATTAACACAGGGTTCCTCCCCTTGTGCACATTTTTTACTATCCCACCTCTTGTCACCCGTTTTGTTACCTCGGGGAGTCTGCACGTGTTACCCCGAGGGGGCTGCAAATGTAACCTCGAAGGCCTGCAGTAACGGCCTCGACAGTCTGTCCCCTTAGATATCCAGATTATGGACGGCGCGGAGATATTCTTAGAACGGCGCATAGACAATCTCCGAACGGAGCGGAGAATTTCTCTGCACGGAGCAAAAAACGGGTCATCACTTATTGCACAAAAGAGACTTTTTGTGTAATTTTCTGTCTTTTTTCTTTCAATTTCTTTGTACTTTCAGAATAAATCCGTATATTTGTCCCCGTATCTGTCTGCGATAGTGCCGCCCTATGCGAGGGATGAGCCGTAGGACAGAACACTACATAGCGGAAAAGCGTCACACGATGCTTGTCGATTGATCGTCTGAAATTACCACAACAGCATGCATGCCAAAGACAATGCGGAGTTGATGCCACGGGTCTGCTGGCAGCCTCACACTCGTCTTCGACCTCGACGCTGGCCAACGTCACTCATCTCATCCCCTGCCGACGGATGAACCTCATCAAGGTGAACCAGCTATTCAACAAGAACCGTGTATTCGTGCCCGACGAGGACTTCGACTTTGTCTATGACTTCCTTTGCCGGCACTGTACCAAGGCAAAAATTAAAAATTACAAACCCTAAAATCAGATTTGTTTATGACGATGAAACGAACTACAAACCGGCACAGATGGCTGTACTTGTTATGTACTGCTGTCCTAATGACAGGCTTCACCGCCTGTAGCGAGAAGACCGAAGACGTTGAAGACCCCTACCAGCCCGCCGTGCCCGTCGACCCGAGCGACTATCAGGAAGTGCCGGTTTCGGGCGGCACCATCACCAAGGGCGACATAGCCATTACCTTCCCGTCGGGCTCTTTCTCGACGAAAAAGGAGGTGGCCATCACCGAAGTGAAAAAGGGAAACACCCTAGGTGAGGACGAGGCTTCGACCTTCTATCAGGTGACGATGCCGATCACCACTCATGCGCCAATCACCATCAGCATTAAGAGTGACAATACCGACAAAGACGTGCAACTCGTCATGCAATCCAAAGGATTTGCCCGCTCTGCCAACAAAATGATTGATGCCAACAATATCCTTGAGACGTCGTATTCGGGCGGTTCCTATGTTGCGAAGCTGCCCGCTGCCGACAACGAAGACGAATCAGCCACAGATTATTTCTGCGTGGGACTGGCACATGTCCCGACAGTCAGCGACGGCGGGGCACAGACCCGAGCCGCCTCGGTGGCCGAAGGACAGGTCAAGGGGGTCAAGTGGAAGCTCTATATTGACCCGAAAGGCAAAAAGGTTCCCGGCAGTTACAAGGTTTTGTCTTCGGCTGAGATTGCCAAGATGAACAACTGGATCAGGGATGCCATCACCCAGATTACGGATTTGGGCTATGAGCTGTCGAGTAAGGATACCGAGATTCCCTACTATTACATCTCTGACCCCGACAAGTGGGGCTACTTCAAGCAACACTGGTTTAAGGACTGCTTTAGCTGGATTGGCATCAGCGTTGAGAAACTGATCAACACGCCCAACGACACCTTGTCGTTCAAGAGCACTATGTTGCACGAAACGTTCCACTATTTTCAGGCAAACAACTACGACAACCGCTCTGCTGCGAAAAAATCGGGCGGAACAAAATGGGGATGGGCCATATGTAACGAAAACATTCTGTACGAGATGGGAGCAGTATGGATAGAGAAATTCATCCGCAAGGGCAAGCTCGATGCCGACTGGCTGCGCAAAGAAGTGTTCATGGGTAATATGGACAAGTTGGGATTCGAGCGCGAAGAAGAACGCTGGAGCATCGTCAATGCCAAGGATGATGCCGAGGAAAAGGCCAACAAGAAGAACGAAGCGATGCAGCAACAGGGTTACACCATGGCTCCCATGCTCTACTACTTCACCACAGATATGGATGCCTTCGGGTTCAAAGACGCCTCGGTGCTGGAGTTGCACAAGCTGTGGAAACAGAAATGGAACAGCTCGTCGTTTACCTCATACCACATCCTGAACGAATGGGTAAAGGGCCATGATTCACACTTCTTCGAAGGCGCTGGCATTGACGACTATTACCTCCAGCTGTTTGATGGTAAGCTGGTTGACGATCTGAACATTACAGGCCTTTACGGAAAAACAGACGCCAAAATCGACAAATACGGAAAATTCCCCCTGGAGGGCCAATGCTATTCGTATGGATGCAACGTCAGGCGCATCACGTTTGGCAACATGAAGAATATATCCCTCCCCGGCACCAAGCTTGTCGTGAAGCAGGAGAGTCCCAACGTGCACACCTATCTGCTGTTGGCTGTGTTGAACAGTGAGACAAAGACTTATTCTTTCGGCTACTGTAAGAGAAACAATGAAACGCTTGCCGTCGCAAAGGGAGACTCCATGGTGATTAGTGGAGCGACGCTGGATAAATACAAGAATGAAGAGGGCGATATGAAGTGCTTCCTTTATGTCATCACGACCAACATCAGCAACAAGATGCACAGCACGACCATCAACCCCTCTAAGGCCAGCATCGAATTGCGCAGTTCGGTCTCCGTCTCGCCCGACTCGCTCGCTTTTACAGCTGACGGCGGCACACAGAGCACATACATCAACTATGGCTCCTACAGCTACTACGGTGCTGAGGTGCGTAGTGCAGGCCACGGATGGTGTGGCGTAGCAGCACCTGGCGGCCCGTCGGGAGAAATCCAGGTCACCGTGCAGCCCAACACCACGAACAAGAAGCGAGAGTGCATCATCGACTGCTACGTGCAACCCAAGAGCGACTCGCCCGACAGCGAGAAGATCAAGATGCCCGTCAAAATAACCCAAGAGGCAGGCCAAGAAATTGGCGGAACATATGAAGTGGAGGTATATCTGACAGGCAAGATCAGCGGGGATTATGTCGTTAAATACAAGGACGGGGGAGAATTAACCGGTGTCACGGACTACACTATTGACTTCTACAAGGAGTTCGAAATGGAATATTCTGGAGGTGTCCTGAAGGTCCAGGTATCGGATGATGACTCAAACGACGAGACCTTGTCCTTTAGCGTCTCGAACCTCACCGGCGACTACACTGGCAGTACCGTACACGACATCAAGTATGTAAGAGAGACGGGCATCTATTTCCCCGCCAAAGGCTACGTTAAAGATGCCGACAACTACACCAAAATGACGGTGGAAATCAGCAGTCTGCCCCTTGACGTCAGTTCTGTTTACAAGGGGGACTATGGCGGTACACTTTGGTTCGATGGCAACGGGTATTCAGGCTTGGGTGGACTGTCTTCAACGTTCCATTCCGAAGAAGACACGACTGACGGCATGTTTGGCCCGGTCAACGGACACAAGTCATTAGACTGGACCAGCCATAGCGATGAGAATAATCGTCTGTTACTCAAATGCGGTTTCTGGCGCAAATTCGACGGATACTCAGCCCGTCGTCATGTAAGGTCGCAGACGAAAGCCGTTACACTGCCCACACATGCCGGGTCAAGTGTGCATTGAGCGTAATGCTAAAACAATTGAGTAGGAGGTGAGCACTAATCAGGGGTGTTCACCTCCTACTTGATTTTATGCAATTAAAAAAATTCCTACAGAAAATTTAAAAAATGCTCACACGGGGCCAGACCCCGTGTGAGCACAAATCAATTTAATTCTATAATTCAACAATATGAAAACAAAAATTCTATCAATCCTTGCCCTGCTGCTCATGACTGTGACGCAGGGGGCGTGGGCGCAGGTGACACCCAACCTCGCGGGCGAAGGCACCCAGGCCTCGCCCTATCTCATCGCCAGCACGACGGACTGGAACAACCTCTCGGCAGCTGTCAACGGCGGCGAGACATACAGCGGCAACTACTTCAAGATGACCGCCAACGTAGGCACGGTGGCGACGACAGTGGGTACGAGTACGAATGCGTTTAACGGCACATTCGACGGCAACGGCCACACGCTGAACGTGAACATCAGCAACAGCAACGTTGACACGCGCACGGCTCCCTTCGCATGGGCTGGCGGCTCGGCCGTCATCAAGAACCTGCACGAGAATCGTGGGGACTTCATTCTGATGATCCACTTTCTTAAATGAAATGGTATTACGCAGAACCGCCCACTAAAAACAAAGATCACAAACCTGATCCGTATCCCTTAACACGACAGGTCTGACACTTTGTGTGGTTTGAGTCGTAGGCGTTGTGAGAGATTAGGAACCCTAAGGCTTCGCGGCTTTAACCCTAACCCTTTAAGGCCTGAAGGGTAGGGGCACACGTTTTTGTCCGTCCGGTCGGACTGCGAGTTCGCTCCTTACGTCCTGCCAGTCCGAAGGCTTCGGACTCAGCGTTTGCATTAGGGCCAGCAAGTAGTATGTGTTTTGTCCATTACCTGTATCGACTTCTTCTGGAAAATAGAATTTCTCAAAATGTCCCTCCCTTCCTCCCGTTTTTGCTGGGAATGCCTTTGCAGAAAGGGGATTTGGTACGGGAGGGATAAACGATATCCCTCCCGTCCGTCAGTTCCAGTAAATAGAGGGTTTCCGAGCGAAAAAGGGAGGAAGGGAGGGTAAATTTGAAATCGTTAACTTAACGGAATCGTGGGGACTCTGATGATCCACTTTTTTAAATGAAATGGTATTACGTGTTAGTTGCGTTCGTAAGGCCACTCTCAATAAGAGAGAATGGTCTTAGGGTTCATTCAACACGAGTAGTTCTTTTGTTCCTTCCCTGACTTCGTCGATGATTTCCTGACAGCGGGTGCGGGGAATGCGGATGTTGGTGCCAACGGTAATCATGTCTTCGTCGGTTGGCAGACCGTTGTAATTGGCGGTTGTGGCGTGTTGCCCCAGCGTGTTGTCGTTGGTCAGGTCGTAGGCAGGCGCCAGCGTCCATTGACCGTCGCGACAGATGAAGCTGAAATTGCGGGCATGGTCGTCGTAGTTACGCGCCAAGACATTAAAGGCCATACGGCGGAACTGTTGTTCTACCTCAGCTGGCGACTGTGTCAGATAGCCCGTCAGTTGGAGCAGGCTGTGGTAATCCATCTTGGGCGGCGTGATAGGTTCGTTCAATAGTCCACTGGCTGTTACCACATGCAGTCGCTGATTCCCTTCAATATCGAAACGCCGCGAGGCAAAATACTTGCCGTCTATCAGTTTGAAGTCGGGCACGATGATGCCACACTGGCGGGCGACCTGATTGAAACGGTATTCTATCTCTCCCATATTCTTGGGATCGTAGGTGTGGCGGAACTTGACGAGCCAGTGACCTTCTGCATCCGAATAGATATGCACAAGGGGTCAGATTCTGTGTTGTAAATAGTAATTGAAAAGTATACCACTATAATAATCGAAAAGTATACAAAAAATCCTCGCGAACTTCACAGCCCACGAGGAGATAACAATCTAATTTATTAACCTTCTAAATATAACTTCAAACGCGGGCTTCGCAGCTGACGAATGATGATAAAAGAATGTGAATGCAAAGGTAGGTATTATTCCCGAAAGTTCCAAATTTTGGGGCTGTTTTTTAGTGTAAGGTTCAAGTGTCTTGTTTATGATTTGTCTTTTGTCTTTTATCTTTTCGTCTTTTTTAGTTTTTGCGGAAATGTGCATTTTTGATAGAGAAAGAGATATAATTATTAATATATATTAATTTATTTATATATTATATATAAGGTTCGCGAAGAGTGAGGTCTCGGTGCGCTATTTTCGTGCAAATTACAAAATTTCGAAAAAGACAAAAAGACAAAAGATATTTTAGAATAATGATAAGATATGCCGTTTTGCTTGTTTACAAATTTTAACAGGAAGTTGCATGACAAATATTTGGAGGCAGCCGATTTTCTTTGTACCTTTGCATTGTCAAAAGGAGATAGATTTTTTTGCGGCCTAACCAGGCAGAAAATTTTTCCTAGTGCACGAGGCATTTTTTCCTCACTGGCGGCCAAAATGAGGTCTGATCCTGAGACAAAGAAATTAATTAACATTATCTATTAACCATTTAAACAATTTATTAATTATTATGGCACTTAAAGTAAAAGCAGTAGAAAAGCTTATTAAGTTCAAGAAGGAAGACGCCGGTGTATGGCGTTACGTGATGGCTCCCGACCTGTACATCGCACTGAGTCAGGAAAAGGTGATCAAGGAGGCCGCTCTCCGCTCGGGTGTGAGCAAAGGAGTGATGCAGGCCTGCTGGGACGCCGCCGGAGAGGTCATCAAGGCATGGGCAACCGAAGGTCACTCTGTGGCACTGCCTGGTCTGGGCACCATGCGATTCGGACTCCGCGCCAAGAGTGTGGAAGACGTCAACAAGGTGAAGACGGCACTGATTACGACCCGTCGCATTATCTTCACGCCGGCAGTGGACCTGAAGGAGGAGCTGGCCAACACGGCCATCCAGATTACCTGCTACGACCGCAACGGCGACGAGGTGAAGCGTGTGACCTCTGCCGACGCAGGAACCGTGGAGGATCCTGAGGACGAGAACACGCAGAACGCAGAGAATGGCGGCAGCCAGAGTCAGGGCGGTTCTCAGAGTGGTAACGAGGGTGGCAACAGTCAGAACCAGGCAACTAGTTTTGCCCTGTCCATCACGAAGAGTGGTAGCGGTACCTCGACCGTGAAGAACGACAGTGAGGAGACCATCAACAGTGGTGACTCACTCGAGAGCGGTGCAAATGTGTATATCGCAGTGACTCCCGCTGAGGGACAGATCCCGACGGCTACGCTGAACGGTTCGAACGTCTCGCTGACTGAGAACGACGGTGAGTATGTTGGTACGTTCCAGATGCCGGCACAAGCCTCGACGCTGGTAATCAACTCAGGAAGCGATGGCGAAGAGGGAGACCAGAATTAATGCATAATTAATAATGCATAATGCATAATAAGGTTTGCCTATGAAGAAGAATCGAGTGATTGAGATTGCGGTGAAGATGATAGTAGCTGCGCTCACGGCGTTCGTCACGGCGATTACGACCACGAGTTGTATGGGCTACGGCCCGTTCTAAGAAAAAGGGGGATGTCAATTGTTGACATCCCCCTTTTCTTATGTAGAGATAGTGTACTTATTTCGTACGGGAATAGGCAGGCTGGTCAGTGACCTGCTCCTGAGGATCATCGACGTTCACCTGTTCGGGCTTAATGGGATTATCCTCTTTGGTGCATGCAGCGAATGTGATAGCCATCGAGGCTAAAATGGCGATTACCAATAATTTAGCTTTGTTCATAACCTTCTACTTTTATTTGATGATGACTTTCTTGTTGTTATGGATGTACATACCCTTGCTGGGAGCGGCGATGCGCTGGCCCTGGAGATTGTAATATTCATCGTTGTTCAGTACATTGGTGTTCACCATATTGATACCCGTCGTACCGTTGACCAGACTATAGCCGCGTGCAGAGGCGACAGACTTTGGAATAGCCAACCATGCGCGATGACCCTCAATCTGGAAGGCTGCACCGTCGTTGGCACCCCAGTACCATCCGAAGACATTAGCCAGGTTGGTGCCTGAGTGACCAAAGGCAAGTTTGTAGAACAGGCACTGGTCAGCGTCACCAAACGTCATCGTGTCTTCATCGCTACCCTTCAGCATGTTGGTGCCCTCGTAGCTGGCCTTAGTCTCGGTAGAGTACAGTTTGTATTCCCCAGCTCCCTTGGAGGCAGACTCGAGCATGACGGCTGTACCTGCAGGGATGATGTCCTCCAGTTCTCCGTAAGTCAGGGCCTCAGTAGTGGCTTCAGTAACTACGTATGCCTTCATACCCTTAGGCAATGCGAAGCTGTTCTTAGAGCTGTAGAAGGTGGCATAACCAGTCTTCGACATCTTGACCGTAGCACATGCCGGCAAAACAGAAGCCTCTCCGAATCCGCCTCTTGCATTGGCTGAACGAACGGCCAGCTTGTCAGTGGCGTCAATGTTGATGTCGTAGCTTGTGCTGGTGGTGATGCCAACAAACTCATCGTTCTTGAACAGGGCGTAGGCAGAGGCACCGTCGACAGCAGTCCATGTCACTGTACCATTCTCGTAAGTGACATCCTTCGGAGCGCTGATCTGCTTGGCTTCATTCTGAGCAGTTGTTGCCCAGTCGCCGAGAACATTACCGATAGAATAGGTCTCAAGAGCAGAAGCATCGAGGATCGTGTTCATCTCAGTGTTCTTCTTCTTAAATGTGACGTAGTTGTCAGCAGGCGTGATGTTCTCACCGGCAGCATTCTTTGTGCCATATTCTCCGGCGAGCTTGTAGTCAACGTTAATACCACTGGGATTCCAGCGCAAAGCGTCAAGTTTGTCAGGATCATTAAGCGTCGTATTCAGGAATACACAAACAGGCGTGTCGCTCCAAGCTCGTCCGAAGGTATAGTTGTCGGCATTGTTCTCAACGATACAGTTGTTGAAGACGTAAAGCTCAGAGTTGGCTGTCATCGTCGCACTGCTACGCTTCTCGTTGATGAGGCTCACCTCGTTGAAGTAAACTTTACCGTTACCACACATATAGTCTACGGTTCCGTGGATTTCACCACCCTCGAAGTAGTAAACTCCACCAACCTTATGTGAGTAATAGGTGTCCTGATAAGAGAGGTGACGTACGTTCTTGTTGATGGTCTTCGTACCCTTGTCATGCAGTGTGACAGCACGTCCGGCACTGCCTGCGGCATAGTAGTCGAGTGCATTCTGCAAAGTTACATCCTGGATATAAAGACCCTCACCGGTATTCACCAGCAGGTCGGCCTTGCCTAATCCCTCAAGGGCTACAGGAGGAGCCGTCACGATGATGGTCTTTTCTGCACTCTGGCCGATGATGGATACATTCTTTCCCGATACGGCTGTATTAACTTTCTCTCCGAGGTCGTAGGTCCCGTTGGGGAGAAAGATTTTTGCACCTTCCTCAGCGCTTGCTGTGTTCAGAGCCATAACCAGACTTGCAGCATCACCTGCAGGTACGATATAATAGCCCGAAGCAGCGTCTTTCTCCAAGAAGTTCGACACATTGTAAACTGTCACAGCGTGCAGATAGGTCTGCTTTGCGAAGGTGAAAGTCAGTGTTGTGGCCTCACCGTCATACTGTACAGAGGCCAGTCCGCCGTCGCTTTCTGCGATTGAAGGAACGTCATCCTTAATTACATTGCCCTTGGCATCTGTCACGGTGATAGTTGTTCCGTTACCATACTGGCAGAGCGTCAGGATAATTTGTGCCTTACCGGCAACATCCACAGAGAATGAACCGCCTTCAGAGAAGGTGAAACCGTGATTGTTGTAGTATTCACCGTTGGTGACGCTGAACAATTCGTGATCCTCAGGATAGAAGGTTGCCTGTGTCAGGTCGTAGGTCTGTACACTGCCTACTGTCGGGGCTGCCTCAATGGCTGTAACACTGGCGTTGACGCTGACGTTACCTGTCACGATGTCGGTAGCCTTAACCTTTGTGCCGTTGGCATAGACCCATCCGCGGAACTTGTAGCCCTCAGCGATGGTGAGGTCTGCCTCTGTATATGGAATTTCACCGAGTGCGTCGCCTTCGTAGACGGTCTTCTTACCCAGTTCGTTGCCGTTTTGGTCTTTATAAGTAACGACAGCTTCCGACACCTCTGTAGCTTCTGCCGTGAAGTAGGGCAGGTAGGCAATATTACTGAATGTCAGCGTGGTTGGTTCGCCAACGTAGAAATAGGTAACTGCTGCACCATCCTGATGGTAGCAGGTCGCAGTCTTCAGGTTTGGCGTTGCCAGTTCTTTGCCGGCGGCGTTGGTGACCTTGCAGTTTGCAGGATTAGCATACTGACAGCCGCCAATGGTGAACTTCACAGTGCCGTCAACGGGAACTGTGATGGTCACATTGCCATAGCCGTGTGTGTCGTTGCGTTGAGTACCTGTGAAGGTGACTCCTGCAGGTAGGGTAGATGGATCGAATTCGCCTGACAGTTGTGCATTAGTAATCTCAAAGTCTACGAATGAGCGTGGTTTGTCCTCCTTGAATACAATCTTTTGGAGTACGCCCTCTGAACCGGTCTTGCGGTCAATGTAGATACCTGTCACAGAGGCAGGAATATCCAGACTTCCAGTGCCTGGGCTTTCAGCGACGGCAATCTCTCCGATAAGTTCGCCCTTAGTGGCAACGCCATCGGCAATAGTGCATTCCCAAACATTTACTTCGAATGCAGAGTTGTTTTTACGGTTACCGAAGGTGAGAGTGAGCTTACCAGCCACATTAGCCTTCTCGAAGTAAGCGAAGCCTGAAGAGTTCAGCTTGACGCCCTTCATTCTCATGTTAGCATCACCATCGTCCATGCTTGATCCAAAATACAGTCCGTTGTCCGGGCTCTCAGCTGGCTTGGCTTCTGTGTAGTCCCAGAGGAGGTCGTGGCTTTCTGTTGGCTCAGAAGTAGCCTTTTGCACGACGGTGATGGAGATGAGGTACGGGCTTTCAGTAGACTCGATCTCTACATATCCGGCTTTAGCGTCAGCAGCTTTGGCCTTGTATTCCGTCACTCGGGTGTCGTAGACGGTACCGCCGATCTTGATGTTGCTGAAGTTGTAGGAATGTGCCTCGACGGTGACCTCATCACCAGCCGACTTCACAGGGACGCGCAGGATGGTTCCGGCGTTGAACTGCACATTGTCGCCATTGGTCTTCAACTTGCCATGAGTGGCGTCGACGTAGAGCTCGATGCCGTCGACATCCGAAGCTACAGAACCCGTCGTACCCTCTACATGCACATTGGCGATGGAGGCGGGGATGCCTTGCTTCCAGTCCCAAGTGGCTTTCACTGATTCTGCCTTGCTCACGATGGCGAGCATCAGCAGCAGGCACAGGGTGCCGATTTTTTGTAATTGTTTTACCATAAAAAACGTTTTTAAAGTTAATGAATAATAGAAAAGGTATATTTTTTACCTGAATAGTATCTTCTTGTTGTCCTTGATGTAAATCTGTCCCAGTTGTGGGTTCACGACTCTCTTCCCTGCGAGGTCGTAGGTACTGTCATTGGAGGCGAGTGGCTTCGACATATAGAGGTCCGATATTCCCGTCGTGTATTTCTCGCCTTCAGCAATGGTCAGGGTCGCTCCGGCACCTGTCGTCTCATTGCTGACGACACTTTCCACCAGACTGGCGTCATAGCTGTCGTAGGCGTAATAGTCCTTGGGGATGAAGTAGGCGATGTTGCCCGACTTCTCTTGGGCGTCTTCGGCACCGAGGTTGCCAGTCACGGTGATGTTGTAGTCGGTATAGCCGCTTTTGGTCGCATAGACTTTCCACGGCGTCTTCTTGGCATTCTTGCTGGTGAAGGCGCATTTCTCTACGTAAGCATTGCAGCGATAACCTGCTCCTACACAATAATTTGCCACACTGCTGCTATAGAGACAGTTGAGGATATGAACCATACCGAATCGGATGCGGGGCATGCGCTCGCGGCAACCTTCGTCCCACCAGCAATTGGCAAATGTCGTACGCAGATGGCCCTCGTCCTTGCTGCCCTGTGAGTCGCTACTGCCCCAGAGGTTGGTGTAGCGGTGGTCGTTGGCACCGCCTGAACCGCCTGCCCATGGGGCGATGAGATAACGGAACCTGCACCAGGTGACAGTGATGTAGTCGGAGCCGTTGCTGCAGTCCAGATTGCCGTCGACACCGTCCTGAAAGTCGCAGTGGTCAATCCAGAGGTGCGAGCTCTGGTAGAGTATCAGGTTATCCTTACCGTCGATGTCGTAGGCGCCGGCGCCCTTGAAGGTCAGGTTGCGAAGGATCATGTTCTTGCATCGCGTCAGCTGCAGGATGCCGCTCTGGTCTTTACTGCTGGAATGGGTAGTGTTCTCGAAGGCAGAGCCGGGCAGACCGTAAATGGTCTTGTTCTCCTGGTCCTTGATCGAGAACTGTCCATTGACCTTGATGACGCCCTTGATATAGACCGTCTTCTTCACGGTCTTGCTGTTCTTGTCGAGTGCTGCTTCTAACTCTGCCTGTGTCGTCACGACGACTGGGTTTTCATCATTGCTGCCTGTGATGGGTGTGTCCACGCTTCCCCAGCCAAAGGGTTTGCCCTGGTCGTATGACGAGGTGGCTTGTGCCGGACTTTCCATCGCGGTGAGGAGTGCCAGCCCGATGAGAACGAGTGCTTTTTTCATCTCACTATTCTGTTATTTGATGACTTTCGTTGTTTTTTTTTGTCCGTTGGCCATGAGTTCCACACGGATGGATATGCCCTTCTGGGGGGCGCTCAACCTGTGACCGTTAAGGTCGTAATATACCGTGCCTAATATGGCTGACTGCTGAATGTTGCTGATGCCTGTCTCCGTTTTGTTGCAGACGGGATAGTACTCGGTGAAGTTGCTCTCACCGCCTTCGTTGCCGGCCTTCATGATGTCTTCTACGAGCGAATTCAGATAGACCTCGAGGTTGGTGTACCATTTCTTCTCCGCATCGAGGGTGTAGGCGTTGGGGTCCAGATCGCCACCGTTAGCCTGTTCCCAGGCGTCGGCCATACCGTCGCCGTCGGCATCGAAGCCGGCTTCACGGGCACCTGTGGGGAAGGTCTCTTCCGTATAGCCGTTTACATCGGCTACCACGTCAACGATACCCTTTTGTTTGGTCTTGCTGCCTGTGTATGTGGCTGTACCTTCCAGAGCTTCCTGCATATATCTGGCGTCGACCTCGTCACGGAAAAGCGAGGCTCCTGCACAAGCCATCACCTGCTGATAGGCACTTGTGGCCTCGTGGGTGGTGATGTCGCCTGTCTCAATCGGACTGTCCAACTTGATCTTCACCGTCTCGCCAGCCGGTCCGTAGATGCCTTTCGAGTCGAGGTAGGTGCTCTCACCGTTGCTCTTCACGGTCACACCATCGCCGCTATCCTGGATCACGCCTTGCCAGTCATAGTTCTCGGGCGTCGAGGCTGCTGTCACATAATTGCCGTTGATGTAATAAAGTCCAGGCAGACCGTCGGGCAGGGCACCGTTTGAGTCCTTGCTTGCGTTGGTGCTGCACTGGAACACACGGGTCTTGTTCTTCGTGGCAGGACCGGCCTTGTAGTAGTTGTTTACGATGTTGTGATAGCCTCCCATACCACCGTAGGCACCGTTGCCGTTACCCCAGTTGTAGATGAGGTTGTTGCGCAGGTCAACGCGTTCGGCTACTACGGAGTTCTCGTAGGCTGTCTTGTCGTAGCCGCTCCAGTTGTAGCGTGCTCCACAGAGGCGTGGGGCGCGGTTCTGCACATGTGCGATGAGATTATGGTGGAACGAGGCACACTTACCTCCCCAGATGCCGCCGTAGCCGTGAGCACCCTTGTCGTGGCCTGCATTCGTCAGGGCCTCGGCGATGGTACACCACTGCATGGTGAAATTGCGGTTGTCGTAGAACGAGGCTACCTCATCGATGCTCCACGAGAATGAGCAGTGGTCGAGGATGATTCCTGTTGATTGGCGCTGCCAGATGGCGTCGGCACCGTCGTTGACGTCCTTCTCCTGTCCTCTTCTGACGCGGATAAAGCGGATGATGACGTTGTTGCCGATGTTCGTTACCGTATAGTAACGCAGGGTGATACCGGGGTAGGGGGCCGTCTGTCCGGCGATAGTGGTATTGGCGGGAATCTTCAGGTTGCTGGCTAATTCGATGACACCAGCTACGTCGAAGACGATGGTACGCGGACCTGACTGATTCAGGGCCCAGCGCAGTGACCCACTACCGCTATCATTGAGGTTTGTTACGTGATAGACCTTCGTCGTACCATCGGCTTTACGTCCTCCAGTGACGTAGCGTCCGTGACCCTCGGCACCAGGGAAGGCTGGTGCCCCTGTCTGCGCTGTGGCAACCATTGTCGTCAGCAGCAGGATTAGTGTAAGTAGTTTATTCTTCATCTTTTGTTGTTTGTTTCCTTTTGGCTGCAAATTTACACATTATTATTGTAAATTGTATCATATCAGCCCCTAAAAGACAGAGTAAACGTTTACGGAAAAAAATAAGGATGTACCGAAGCACATCCTTATTTTTGTTGTTGTCAGGTCTCTTATTCGTTCTTGAAACCGTAACCGTTCTTGAATCCGCCATTGCTCAGAATGTTCGGTGTGAACGGCCAGTAGTGAATAGGAGCACTCTCGTAGTCGTAGTCCAGGAAGAGGTTCTTCTCGTACTCATCACGGTTCTTCAACAGCGTTGAACCCCAGTCTACAGCCTTGTAACCATCGGCAATAAGCGCATCGGCTTCTTCTTTGGATACGGGCTTGAACAGACCCTGGATAGCCAGATTGGGTGCATAGCTGTCATCGACCTTCAGACCGTATGAAGCCCAGTCGTCGTTGACACCACGCCATGAGGGATACAGCAGGGGATCGTTTTCCTGACCGGCAGGACACTGAGCAGTGAGACGGTGCTTGATGACGGCCTTACCGTCGACATTCTTCGTGTATACCTGTGAAGAAATGACGTTGCCATTCTCAAACTCATAGTATCCGTCGGCTGCCAGACCGTCCATCATCTTCTTCGTCAGTTCCTTGATGGCCTTGATCTTCTTGCCGATCAGTCCGGTACGGATCAGGACAGTACGACGGTCGCCCTCGCCTGCGAACTCAAATCCGCGCTCGTCAATAACGGCTTCGAGCAGTGAACCTTCCTTGGCAATGAAAGCATCAACATTACCCTTGCCGGCGCCTCCGAAGGCACGGTCGCGGATGATGGTCAGATACTGCTTAGCTGAGGCGTCATCGCCAGTGGCGGCACAAGCCTCGGCGTAACCCAGATAGATTTCTGACATACGCATATACGGACCGTTGATACCAGACTTACGCTGGTTGGCTACCCAAACCTTTGTCTGACGGTTCTCATCCCATTTGTTGTAGGCGATACCGCCGCCCTTGCCTTGTGAACCCGGATTGAAGGGAAGCAGGATCTCAGTACCCTTACCACCATCAGAAGCAGTCACAGTACAGCTGACATCACGACGCATATCCTTCGGGTCGAACATACCATAATAGAAGGCGGGATTGATACGGCCCTGACCGTAGTTCTTACAGGGGTAGTTGTTCTTTGAACCACCTGTAGCAGGACGTCCGAAAGAGTAGGGACGTGCATCGTTGCCACCACCCTGGGCGATGTTGTACTCGTAGATCGACTCATCGGCATAGCCGTCGTCGTCCATGTGCATCTGCTGGAAGAAGTACTGATAGGGGTTGCCATAAGTACGTCCGTTCTCATCCTTACGAGGATCGGTGGTGATGAACTTGGCGGTGCCAGGGTTGTCGATAACAGCCTTGAAGTAGGTCTTAGCGGTGTTGTACAGGTTCTTCCAGTCTGAGCGACGGCCGTATGTAGCACCGTTGTTCTCCTTACCCATGGTCTCGAAGGTCAGGGACTGACCCTTACCGTCGGTACGTGGAGAGATGTCGCCACGACGTGTCTGGTAACCGCCGGCCTCAAGTGCCAGACGACCAATCAGACCCTCGACGTATGTGCGAGAGAAATAGTTCTTGCCCGTAATGCCGGGGATAGAACCTACACGGTACATGTTGGGTGCAGCCTCGATCAGTTCTGCGATGATCACGTCGTAGATAGAGTCGCGGCCACACAGGTTGCCGCTGTCGGTAACCTTGCCACTCAGATAGGGCACATCGCCAAAGTACTTCAGCAACTCACGATAAGCTGTGGCCTTCAGTGCTACAGCCTCACCATAGAGCTGACCGGTCATACAGGGAACGCCTGCAGCCAGGATTTGGTCGAAACCTTCAACTTCGCGCGTTGCCTGAATCACGATATTGGCTTTGTTGATTACAGCATAGAGTGAGGCATAGGTGTCGTTCTCTTTCTGATAGCTCAGCAGGGTATAGTCGCCAGCATACTTACCGTTCTGGTAGAAGCACTCAGGATAATGACGTCCGGGCTGTGCGGTGAAGCCTTCAGGATGACGCTCAATGTCTGAACCGGCGACATCGGCAGCATAGAACAGGCCGTCGCCAAATACTTTTGAATTGGCTGCTGTCAGCCAGTCGGCGTATGCTCCCTCGAGGGCGGCACGAGCCGTTTCGCTGGTAGAGAATACGAATCCGGCGTCAGTCTTTGACGGAGAATCGGTCTCCAGATAATCGCTACAAGATGTAGTCAGTGCGAGCGCTCCAGCTGCGCATAATGTAGAATATAATATCTTTTTCATATCTTTTCCTCCATCAATTAAAATGCAACATTAAGACCGAATGTATAGGTACGGGCACGGGGGTAGGAGTTCCAGTCGTAGTTGGGAACAGGGAATCCATCCTGACCGCCAGGACGCGTGTTTACGTCGGGGTCGTAGCCGTCATAGCCGCTGAGACAGAAGAGGTTACCACCGGTGAAGTATACTCGGAGATTGCTGATGCCAATCTTCTTGGTGAGTGTCTTGGGCAGGGTGTAGCCAAGCGTCAGTGTGTTCAGACGCAGATAAGAGGCATCCTCTACGAACTCAGACAGTACCATACCATACTCACAGTAAGGCAGTGCATACTTGGCATTGGCATTCAGTGCAGCCAGTGCGCTAGGATCAGTAACGGCTACGAGGTTGCCGCTGCCGTCGACATCGTACATCTTCCAGCAGTCATCGATGAAGGCCAGACGGTTCCAGCCGTAGCTGGTGTTCTTGTTACCCATCATAGAGTGCATGGCGTTGGCATTGTAGACCTTGCCGCCAATCTGATAGGTGAAGCCTGCTGAGAAGTCGAAGCCCTTATAGTTGGCATTGATATTGAGACCACCAGTGTGCTCGGCCATCGTGTGACCGATGACGGTAGCGTCGTCCTCGGTAATCGTGCCGTCGCCATTGGTATCCTCAAACTTCATCATACCTGGGAAGGCCACCTGACCCTCTGGTGTGTTGTAGGTCTTGTTGCCTACACCTGTGTAGTTGACGGTACCGCTGTGATCGGCCACACCGCTCTTCAAAGTCCATACGCCATTGTTGACGTCGAAGTCGTCGACGGTGTAGAATCCGGCTGACTTGTAACCGAAGATCGTTCCTACAGGCTCACCCTCACGGATGATGTAGTCGTTATAAGGACGCTTCATGGAAGAACCCCAGTTGGTATGGGTGTCGGCATTGACGCCTTCAACCACCTTCTCTACATTGTTCTTGTTGTAGTTGTAGGTAGCGTTGACACTCAGATTGAAATCCTTAGAACGGATGATTTCGTAGAAGATAGAGAGCTCAAGACCCTTGTTGCTGGTCTCACCAACGTTCTGGAACTGATAGCTGTGACCGGTTGTCTCGGCTACAGGCACCTTCATCAGGATGTCCTTCGTCGTGTTCCAGTAGGCCTCGATGCTACCGCGGAGCTTTCCATTCCAGAAACTGTAGTCAATACCGAGGTTACGGCTGATTGTGGTCTCCCACTTCAGATCAGGATTGGCAAGGATCTCGCCTGGCGAGAATGTCACGGTGCGCTTGTCACCATTCCAAGTCACCTTGGGCTCCCAGTATTCTTTCCACAGAGAAGCACTGATATCGTCATTACCTGATGTACCGTATGAGAGACGGAGTTTCAGATTGTCGAGCCAACTGCGTGTACCCTCCATGAACGGCTCGTCGCTGATGCGCCATCCTAAAGCGGCTGACGGGAAGTAACCCCAGTGGTTGTTGGGGGCAAAGTTGGAGCTACCATCGGCACGGAATGTTGCGGTAAAGAGGTAGCGACCCAGGTAGTCGTAATTCACACGACCAAACCATGAGAGCGTGTGCTTAGGCTCGCCAATGGTGCTCGTGAAGTCGGAGACTTTCTTAGTCTGCTCATAGTAGTCTTCCTTCATGTTGTACATGTTGATCAGACCAAAGGCACGATCCATATCGAACTCTGTGGGGAAACCGGCACCAGTGATCTTGCTGCTGTTCGACTTGCTGGCCAGTACCTCGTTACCAGCGAGCAGGGTCAGACTGTGATCCTCGCCAAGACCCTGAACCTCGTAGTTCAGAGTGGTGGCCCAACGCAGACCATAACCATCGCCTTTGGTGAGCTGTGCCTGGTTGTAGGGGTTGGTAGACTTACCGCCATCCCAGTATTTGGTCTCGCTCCAGTTACGGCTTAAAGCGAGCTCACTCTTTGCCGTGAGGCCCTTGATGACATTCCATGTCAAACCGCCCATACCACGAATGCGCTGACGCTTGGTAATATTGGTATAGTTGTCAATAATGGCTGTGGGATTAAACTCTTCCTCAACGCTTGAACTACCCATAGAGAGCAGTGAAGAGTTGTCGGTTCCCAGTGGGTTGTCGATAGGACGATAGCCATAGACGGAGTTACCGGCAGCGTAGTCGAAGTTGGTGCCCTCAAACTTCATCTCGTTGTAACGGAGGTCGGCATCGAAGTTCAGGTTCTTCGTGATCTTCTGAGAGATCTTGAAGTTACCGCTCCAACGACTCATACCCGACTTGATGCGGACACCGTCGTCCTTGGTGTAGTTAACTGTTGCGTAGTACTTGGTGTTCTGATTACCACCTGAGAGAGACAGGTCATGGTTCCAGGTACCTGCTGTACGCATCACGTCGTTGACGTAGTTGTGTGCACTGACGTTCTTATACTCATTGAGGTGATTGCCGAACTGTGATCCAAGTCCGAAGTACTCGGCAATACCATCAGCCTCGTTCATACCGTAGAAGGTGGCATAGCTCCAGTTGTGCAATACATAGCCATATGCGCTCTGAACGTCCAGAGGCGTAGGGGCCTTCTTAATCTGATAGTACATGTTGTACTTCACCTTGGCCTTGCCGTCGCCCTTAGAACCTTTGGTGGTTACCAGGATAACACCGTTGGCACCACGGGCACCATAGATAGCTGTGGAAGCACCGTCCTTCAGGACATCGATGCTCTCGATGTTGTCAGCAGGAATATCGCTGATATCGCTGACCTGAACACCGTCGACAATATAAAGGGGATCATTTGACTGAGTGATAGAACCACCGCCACGTACACGGATGGCCATTGTACCGCCAGGACGTCCGTCCTGAGAAACAACGCTTACACCAGGCAGCTGACCTTGCAGAGCCTGTGCAACGTTTGATACTGGGTTGGCTGCCAGCTTGTCGCCGGAAACAGAGGCGACAGCACCAGTCAGGTCCTTACGCTTCATCGTTCCGTAACCAATCACTACAACATCCTCAAGGGTGGTGTTGTCCTCCTGGAGGGTGATACTCATGTTAGCTGAAGCCTTTACGGTCTGTGGCTTAAAGCCGACATACGATACTTTGACCGTTGAACCTTCAGGTGCATTGATGCTGAACTTGCCATCAATGTCGGTAACAGTACCTTGGCCGTTTCCATAGGAAACACTTACGCCAATCAGAGGCTCACCAGATGCATCCTTCACTGTACCTGTGACAGACTTCTGGGCATAGGCCGTGAAGCAGAACACAGACAGAAGTAAAGCCATGGTGACTTTCTTAATTTGTAAATTCATACACGTTTAAATTAGTTATACAATTAGTTATTTATTAATATATTTTTAAGATACGTTTGATAGATAGCCGCTGCAAAGGTATAATAAATCTTTATAACGACAAATAAATCTTATTACATCTTCCACGTAAACGTTTTCGTGTTATTACTGCATACGTTGTAGTCCTTCCCAACGGACATTCCACTTGCCATCTTTGGGAAATCCCGGGTTGTGTGGCGTGTCGCACCCATCCCAACCGGCACACATCATGGCAATGGCGGTGAGCAGGGCACCGTTGCCTGGCAGATAGATGCGCAGCCGATCGGACGTCTGGAAATTATGGCCGTTTTTGAGATAGGTATTCTTCTGAGTGTCAATGAGCAGGGCCTTTAGGGCTGTCTCTGGCTCGCCTAATCGGGCTGCCGTCATTGCAATCATGCCATAGTCCCAACCCCAGGTGGTCTGCCTGTTCCAATTCTGCATCACCCAGTCGAGAGTCTGCTTCATCTTGTCTTTATTATATAATAATGTAAAAGGCAGTAATCCGCAGGCACCCAAGACGGCAGGATGGTCGTTGCGGCATTTCTCAGCAAAGGACTCGGTCTTAGTGGATACGGATTCGAAGGGGTCGAAGCTTTTCAGGTTTTTGGTATTCCCCATGGGAAGGCCGGCAGTGTAGATACCGTCGGATTCTGGAAGCTTGGTGAGGTGGGCGATAATGTCATCCCACTGGGCATTACGGGCTTTCCCCTGACGCTCACGCCAACGGTTAGCCACCTCAAGACCATACTGCCAATAAGCGAGTTCGAAAGGATGATTGAAGGAAATGTCCTTGGTCATGCACTCCTGCATGGCGGTGGCTCCCTTAAGGATATAGGATTTCTGTTTGGCATCGTAAGTGACGAAGTCGGCCATGAACTCAGCGGTGGCCTCAACTTGTTCGCCGTATTTCTTCAGGGTCTCTTCCGACGGATTTACACGATACATCTCTTCAGCCAGATAGATGTAGTGGGGTTGTTGCCAGATGAGGAATGAACCGGTGTTCGAAGGCGCTTCACCTGCCCAGGGGTCGGTCATTTTCATCCAGCGCACACCCTTGAACCCCTGACGCTCTGCAATCTTGCGGGCCACAGGATAGGCGGTCTCGTTGTACCAATTCAATATCTGTGCGATGGTCTCAGGACGATTCCAAAGGGCGAAGTCTACCAAATGCCACCATGCCATTTCGAGATGCGGACGACCGAACCAGGAATTATAGGTCAGACCAGTCTCCTGAGGGGGCATGTTGTTAGCACAGTTGATTTGGGTGAGATATTGCGACAAGACCACACGTCGCTCCAACTCCGGAGCTCGTGGGTCGGTACACTGCGAGAAATCAACGATAGCACCAGACTGCCAGAAATCATGCCAATATTTCTGCGTGGCCTTGTGATAACTAGAGTAATCGAAAGAACCTGTGGAATCTGTCCCCGTGAGTTCTGGGAGATACTCTACGTAGAATGCAAGATGATCTTCGGTGGTGGAAAGCTCGAAATGGTGACGGTCGCATTCTTGGAGGGTGGCATTGCCTGCCCAGCTGAGTCTGACGTAGTATTTTGTCGCATCGAGCGTGCGTTCAATGATGGTCGAGTTGTCGTTTTGGGCGATGATCTTTGACAGGTGCTTCTCTGGCTTTGTCCAATCGTTGGCATCATCGGCATGTTTGCCAGTAGGGTAGGAAAAACGCAAGGAGATAGCAGCGCGCTGGTCTGTCAGCAGATGGCTCTTGATACGGGCGTAGAGTGCGTCTCTCTGAGGATGGACGCCTGTAGTAACCTCAACGGTCTCACCATCCGCCATGAAGGACGATTCTATCTCACCATCCCAGAGCGAGAGAGTCTGTTTTATCTGTTTCAGTGCGGTCAGGGGAATGGCTTCGCCTTGGACATCTTTGAGACTGAGGCCGACAGTGCCGAGATTCAGACGGTGAGGATTAACGCGAAAGAACTCTGTTGCAGCCACATTCCGGGGGGCGTCACCTTTCGATGCTTTATACTCAACGGCATAGACCTCAGGGTGGCCGTGACCGAGGTCGAAGGTCTTCTCCGACTCTGAAGGCTGCAGGTCGTTGGTGTTTTCGAACTTATGCCATCCCCAGTCGGACATGGCTGTCAGGGGCACACCTGCCCCATACTCAAAAGGGTAGCTCTGCAGACCGGTGATGTCGACGGTAGTGACAAAATGTCCATTGCCGACGGAGAGTGAGGCCAAGGGGTCAGCCTCGGTAATAACAGGATTATGACGAGAAACGACGGCTTGCCTATCAATGGCAGCCGTCGTGTTGTCTGTATCGTAGCCTAACAATTCCATTTCCAGCGAGGCCCATATAAACGGCCCTACGCCTTTGGCGTCATTGTCGCGGATGGGTTCGGAGAGATAGTAGTCATAACCTCCGTCACGTCGTTTATTCTCCTTGACGCTGCCCTTCGGATTGACTTTCTTCATGGCAGCCTCCACTTCGGGTGTGGCAGCAGGACCAAGTCCGGCCACAGAGCAACAGTTGGTCAGGGAGATGGTCTTGCCGGCATTCACACGGATAAAGTTGTTGATGATGCCTTTGTACGCTTTGATGCCCGCATCACGGTATTTCGTACCGAGATAGCCTTTGTTGTAAGCCTTTAACAAGACGTATGCAAACATCGATGAGCAAGTGGATTCGAGATAGTTACCCTCGCGACCGGGAGCATCCATCACCTGATACCAGACACCAGTCTTCTTATCCTGCCACTTGATGACGGCGTCGAGGTCTTTCTGGAGAAGGTCGATGACTTCCTGACGACGGGCATAGTTCTCGGGCAGGGCATCAAGCACCTCGATAAGTGCCATCGAATACCAGCCTTGAGCACGTCCCCAACAGTGCTGGGAGAGTCCTGTTTCCTTGTCTGCCCAGAAAGTGTTACGCGTCTCGTCGTAGGCATGACGGTTGAGACCTGTCTTGGGGTCGAGGGTACGCTCGTAGGTGATTTTCAGCTGATTGACTGCATCGTCGTAGATTTTGGTGACCTCCTTCGGTTTAGAAGTAATGGGAGCTGTCAGACAACGGAAAGGCAGTCCCATGAAGATACCGTCGAGCCAAACCTGATAGGCATAGATGGCCTTGTGCCAGAATACTTTATCGGCAATGGTGCGTGGCTGGTTCTGCAGTTGCTTCATCATGGTCTGCATGGCCTTGAGATTCTTGGCCTCTGGGTAGAGCTGATACATTCTGGTGACGAAATGACCGGTACGGATATTGTCGAGATTGTAATCGAGAATATCATAGCCTCGGATATCACCATTGGTGTTAATCATCGTGTCGGTATATTCCTGACAATACTGACGTATCTCCTCACCACCATATTTGAGATAGGTGTCGAGCATGCCTTCGAGTTCGATACCCATCACATAGCTCCACTTGGGCTTTTCAGAGAAATCGAGCAGATAACTCTTCGGCACACGTTTCATCTCAGAATAGGTGAGCCACTCGCTGTAGTGCTTGTAGGGCTTCTCCTGCAGCACCAGTGAACCATTGATCATCAGGTTGTCGTAAGTGACATTCTCCGCTTTACCAATCTGATGGATGGGCTTGCTGTAGACGCCATCAAACTTACAATTGCGAACAGTGATGTTATTCACGGTGTATGACAGTGAGTCAGCTTCGTAGCCGACGATCATTACACCATACTTTGACTTCTGACAGGTGACGTTCTCCATCGTGACATTGCGGACGATAGGATAGAAACCTCTGCAACAGACCTCCTTCGGCTCATAGTCGGTGTTGATTTTCAACACAGCCTCGCCACACTGACCTACGGTGATGTTGCGGACGTTGATGTTCTCGATGATACCACCACGACAAGAGTTCGTCTTGATACGCAGTACACGGTCGAGATTCGGAGAGTCCATCACACAGTCGTGTGCATAGACATTCTGACAACCTCCAGAGATCTCAGAGCCGACAACGACTCCACCGTGTCCGTTCTTCATCTCACAGTTGCGGATGATGATATTTTTCGATGGCATGTTGCGCTCACGCCCGTCGCGATTGCGTCCGCTCTTGATGGCGATACAGTCGTCACCGGTATTGAAGAAACAGTCTTCAATGAGTACGCGGTCACAACATTCGGGGTCGCAGCCGTCGCCATTAGGTCCGTCGTTAATCATCTTTACACGACGTACGGTGATATCAGTAGAATGTAGGGGATGGATGACCCAGAACGGCGAGCGCAACAGTGTGATATCTTCCATGAGGATACCCTCGCATTTGTTGAAGTTCACGAGCTGGGGACGAAGACCATCCTGAATGCCGAAGACACGTTCGGGGGTACGCTGACCTTTCTCATCGTACATCGGAACACCATCTTCTCCATTCTTCAGCAGACGGGCCCGACCACCCTTGTTCTGGGCGATTCCTCCTTCCTTGGCACCGAAACGGCCGTTACCGCACCAGGGCCACCAAGTGTCGTTCGACCCACCGCCATCGATGGTTCCCTTACCTGTAATAGCAATATCCTTGGCCTTGAAGGCATAAACGCAGGGAGAGAGATTGAAACATTCCAGTCCTTCCCACGAGGTTTCAACGATGGGGTAGAGCTCGGGCTCGAAGGCAAACTCCAGTACGGCACCTTCTTCAATATGCAGATTTACCCCACTCTTCAACTGAATGGCAGCCGTCAGGAACTTCTTTCCAGCGGGGACAATCACCTTTCCGCCACCTTTCTTCGAGCACAGGTCGATGGCCTTTTGAATGGCCTTCTGGTTCTTAGCTGCTGTGGCATCGGTCTTTGCGCCGTACTTGGTGATGTCGTAGCTCTTCTCAGCAAACTGCGGTACACGGATGCTTTGTTCTATCTGTCGGTACTGGGCCTCGTCCCAATGGGCAAAGGCCATCGTAGGAAGAAACAGACAGAGCATCAGCAAGGAATACAATTTCTTCATAAATCTTATAAAAATATTTAGTTCATAGTTCATTTTGCTGGCAAAGTTAAGCAAAATAGGTGAAACTACGAACTAAATAGAGTAGAAAAACAACGTAAACGTTATCTTTGTAACGCCTCAAAGAGTTTGTCGAGTGCCTCGTCGGCGTTCTTGCTCTCGTTCAGCAGTGTGACGAACTTCGAACCGATGATAGCTCCGGCAGCATTCTGCTGGGCAGCTTCGAGGGTTTGTTTGTTACTGATGCCGAAACCTATCATACGTGGGTTACGCAGATTCATGGCGTTGATACGACGGAAGTACTCCTGCTTGGCGTCGTCGAAACTCTTCTGTGCACCAGTGATGGCCGCACTCGATACCATATATACAAATCCGTCGGTATTGTAGTCGATAAATCTTATGCGTTCCTCGCTGGTCTCGGGTGTTATCAGCATGATGATGCGCAGGTCGTACTTGTCGGCTATAGGCTTTACTATCTCCTGATAGTCCTTGAATGGCAGGTCGGGTATGATAGCACCGCTCACTCCGCTCTCCACACAACTCTTGCAGAACTCCTCTATGCCGTAGTGAAGTATAGGGTTCAGATATCCCATCAGTACCAGTGGTATCTCCACCTGATCCTTGATGGCCTTCAACTGAGCGAAAAGTGTCTTCAGGTTCATGCCGTTTTTCAGAGCCTGTGTAGCGGCACTCTGTATCACAGGACCATCTGCTAAAGGATCGCTGAATGGTATTCCTACCTCAATCATGGCTATACCGCGGCGCTGCATTGCCAGTATCACGTCGCCAGTGCCCTTCAGTGTGGGGCAACCTGCGCAGAAGTACAGACTCAGGAGCTTCTTGTCCTTGCTGTTTGCGAAAAGTTGATTGATCTTGTTCATATGTTTAATGCTATAATAAATTCTTGTAACTTGTTAATGTCTTTAAGTCCTGGGGAGAGCTCGAAGCGGGAATTGAGGTCGATACCGATGCACTTGGGGTGATGGAAAGCTTTTACGCGCGCTACGTCGTTGGGCCCGATGCCTCCACTCAACAGGAATGGTGTCTCGCCTCGGTATGCGCTTAGCACACTCCAGTCGAACTTCTCGCCATTGCCGCCCACGCTCTTGCCCTTGGTGTCAAACAGGAATATATTGGCCACACCCTCGTAGGCTTCAGTCAGTGCAAAGTCGGCTGCTGTGGCTATGTTGAATGCCTTTATCACCTTCCATCCGCTCAACTGTCTGATGTAGTCGGGGTGCTCGTGTCCGTGCAGCTGTATCATGTCCAGCTGATACTCGTCGGCTGTGCGCATCACCACTTCTATGTCCTCGTCTACAAACACACCCACGCGCTTGCAGTATATGGGCAGATAGTCAGGCTTCTCGCTTACGTATCTGCTCGACTTGGGCCAGAATATCAGTCCCATCATGTCGATGCCCAGTCGTTCTACCTCGCGTATGTTATCGGCCTCGCGCATGCCACAAACCTTTATCATTTTACTATTGGACCATTTACTATTTCACAATTGATTGGATGAACTCACCTAGAGCCTGTCCTGGGTCGGCAGTCTTCATAAAGTTCTCGCCTATCAGGAATCCGCGGAAACCAGCCTCGCGCAGTTGGCGTACCGTGTCTGGATTTGATATTCCGCTCTCGCTCACCTTTACGGCGTCCTTAGGCAGCAGCTCTGCCATACGGAACGAGTTCTCCACATCCGTCACAAACGATCCCAGGTTGCGATTGTTTATTCCGCACATGTCAGGCTCCAGCGCAGCGTACTCCAGTTCCTGTTCCGAGTGCATCTCCAGCAGCACCTCCAGTCCCAGTTCGTGGGCAGTGTGCAGCAGCGTACGGCATTCGTCCAGCTTCAGATCGGCAGCTATCAGCAGTACAGCCGAAGCTCCACATAGTCGGGCCTGAAATAGCTGATACTCATCTATCACAAAGTTCTTGTACAGCACCGGTATCTTCACACCGCTGCGTCGTGCTATGCTGATAAACTCGTCGCTTCCGCCAAAGTACTTCTGATCGGTCAGAATGCTCAGTGCTGCAGCGCCGTTCTTCTGGTAGCTCAGCGGGATGATGTCGGGCTGTCCGTCCTCCTTGATCCATCCCTTCGATGGCGATTTGCGCTTAAACTCGGCTATGATGCCCGAGTCGGATGCTGTCAGTGCCTGCTTCATCGATGGTGTGCTGAAGTCGAGTATTGCCTCCACCTGTCTGTGTAGCACCTGCGGAGCCACAGCCTGCTTAGCTGCCTCTATCTCCACGCGCTTATTCGCTACTATTTCTTCCAGGATATCCATTATGAGTTTAGCTCTACAAATTTCTTAAATGTTCTGAGGGCGGCGCCGCTGTCGATACTCTCGCGGGCGATAGCTACGCACTCCTCAATACTCTTCTGTCCCTTCTCCAGCACCTGTATACCGAATGCTGCGTTGGCCAGCACGATGTTCTTCTGTGCAGGCAGAGCACGATTCTCCAACACACTGTCGAATATCTGTGCGGCCTCCTCCTCGGTAGCACCGCCCACCAGTTCCTCGGGCTTAGCTATCTCGAATCCTAAGTCGCTTGGCTTGAATATACGCTCGTACTGTTTGGTGGTCACCTTGAAGTCGCTAGTCAATGAGATCTCGTCATATCCGTCGATAGAGTTCACGATACCGTAGTCGATACCTATCTTCTGATACACCTGGTTGTACAGTCGCATCTGGTCGAGATTGGCCACACCCAGCAACTGGCACTGAGGCTGCGATGGATTAACCAGTGGACCCAGCAGATTGAATATCGTTGGGAACTGCAGCGCCTTGCGGATAGGACCAACAAACTTCATGGCCTTGGCAAACAGTTGTGCGTGCAGATACACGATACCAGCCTCGTTCAGACTGCGGTTCAGCTTGTCGATATCATCAGTAAACTTAATGCCGTGGTGCTGTATCACGTTTGAAGCACCGCTCACGCTTGTAGCAGCATAGTTACCGTGCTTAGCCACCTTGTAGCCTGCACCAGCTATCACGAAACATGATGTAGTCGAGATATTAAATGTGTTCTTGCGGTCGCCGCCTGTGCCTACTACGTCGATATATCTATCGGCATTCAGTATTGCGGGTACGCCTGTCTCCAATATACCGTCGCGGAAACCAAGCAGTTCGTCTACTGTCACTCCGCGCATCTGCAGTGCTGTCAGCAGTGCTGTAATCTGTTCTGTAGGATACTCACTCTGTGTGATACCAATCAGAATATTCTTCATCTCTTCACGAGTCAGTTCCTCGTGGTTCAGCATCCTGTTCAGGATGTCTTTCATTGTCTGTGCCATATTATTTAATGTTCAATGTTCAATATTCAATGTTCAATGTTAAAGAAACATCCAGTTCTGTAGCATTTTTCTTCCGTCGGGGGTTAGGACGCTCTCTGGATGGAACTGTATGCCGCGGATATTCAGCTCGCGATGGCGTAACGCCATGATCTGTCCCTCGTCGCTCACGGCTGTCACCTCCAGACACTCGGGCAGTCCCTCGCGACTTACCACCCACGAGTGATAGCGACCGATGGTGATATCGCGATCTATGCCACTGAAGATGGGGTCATCTACCGTGATGTGGCATGGTGTAGCCACTCCGTGGAACACGTCAGAGAGGTTCTCCAGCTTTCCGCCGAATGCCTCACCGATGGCCTGATGCCCCAGACATACGCCCAGTATAGGCTTCTTGCCGGCATAGGTCTTGATCACATCTAGCAGCAGTCCTGCCTCACTTGGGATACCAGGACCAGGCGAAAGAATAATCTTGCTATAGGGCTCCAGGTCCTGCAGTTCAAACTGGTCGTTACGCAGCACCGTCACCTCTGCACCCAGTTCCTTCACTAAATGACTCAAGTTGTATGTAAACGAGTCGTAGTTATCTATAATAACGATTTTCATAATGTTCAATCCTCAATGTTCAATGTTCAATAATCAAAGGCTCTCAGCCTTTTGGATTGCTTTGCGCAGTGCTCCCAGTTTGTTGTTCACCTCCTGCAGTTCGTACTCCACGTCGCTCTTGGCCACTATGCCGCCGCCAGCCTGGAACCACAGCTCACCATTACGGCTCACAAATGTACGTATGGTGATGGCCTGATTCAGACTGCCGTCCAGTCCGATGATGCCAATGCATCCGCCGTATGCACCGCGATTGTGTGGTTCGTACTCGCTTATCAGTTGCATAGCGCGTACCTTTGGTGCACCGCTCAGTGTGCCTGCAGGGAATGTGTCGATAAATGCCTTGATAGGATCAGCACCGTTGTCCAGTTCTCCGCTCACACGGCTCACCAGGTGTATCACATGACTGTAGTACTGCAAGTCCTTATAGAAGTCCACCTTCACGCCGTGACAGTTTCTCGACAGGTCGTTGCGTGCCAGATCCACCAGCATCACATGCTCAGCGTTCTCCTTTGGGTCGTTACGCAGATACTCAGCACCCTTGCGGTCAGCCTCTGCATCGCCTGTACGCTTGGTTGTTCCGGCTATCGGGTCGATGTAAGCCTTGCGGCCCTCTATGCGGCAGTGTGTTTCGGGACTGCTGCCGAAGATGCGGAATCCGCCAAAGTCGAAGTAGAACAGATAGGGGCTTGGGTTGATCGATCGCAGTGCACGATACAGCTTAAAGTCGTCGCCCTCGTACTGCTGGATGAATCGGCGGCTCAGTACGATCTGGAATACATCGCCCCTCAGGCAGTGCTTAATGCCTCGGCGTATGTTCTCGCGATGCTCATCATCAGTCAGTGTCGATTGCACGTCGCCTACAGGGTGGAAGTCGTACGCCTGTACGTTGGCCTTGTTCATTGCCTTCATCACTGCGTCTATCTTATCCTCTCCGTCGAGCGATACCACCTTCAGCGTATTGTTAAAGTGGTCGAACACTATCACCACCTTATATAATATATATAGCAAGTCGGAAGCATCGTTCTTGGCCTGTGTCTCGTCCTTCACGTTGATATCCTCGAAGTAGCGCACAGCGTTAAAACTGGTATAGCCAAATAGTCCGCACATCTTGGCGTCGTCGCCCTCCACGTGTATACGGTCTATCAGTTCGTGTATAGCCTTGTCGCTGCGATACGCCTTGTTTACCTCGTGTGTCAGTGTGCTGCCGTCGGGGTAGGTGATAGTAGCCACGCCGTGTCCGATAGCTACGCTAGCCATCGGCTCTATGCCGATAAACGAGCGCGAGTTGTCCTTCTCGTGATAGTCCGAACTCTCCATCAGTGCACTCTGGGGATACAGGTCCCTCAGTCGCATATATACTCCCACCGGCGTATACAGATCCGCCAGGATCGTCTTCGATGTCGTCTTATAATTGAATGTATTCATAATTATCAATTATCAATTGTCAATTATCAATTAAAAATTTCCGTACTCTTTCGCCATGGCCTTGTTCTTCAAGTAAGTCTCCACGTCCTTATCGCCGCGACCGCTCACTGTCAGCACTACCACGTCGTCCTTCTTAAACTGCAACTTCTTCAGCGCTGCGATGGCGTGTGCACTCTCGATAGCGGGGATGATACCCTCCATGCGTGTCAGCTCGTATCCGCCGTAGATAGCCTCGTCGTCGTTGATGCTCAGCACTTTGGTGCGACCCTTCTTGGCCATGTTGCAGTGCATGGGGCCAACACCAGGGTAGTCCAGTCCTGCGCTGATGGTGAATGCCTCCTGTATCTGTCCGTCCTCGTTCTGCATCACCAGCATCTTGGCTCCGTGCAGTATACCGGTTGTGCCCTTGTGTATGGTAGCAGCCGTGTAGTCGGTCTGCCAACCGTGTCCGCCGGCCTCGGCCAGTACTATGTTTACGCGCTCATCGTTTACGTAGTGGTAGATGGTGCCCGCAGCGTTGCTGCCGCCGCCTATGCATGCTATCAGATAGTCGGGATAGTCGCGACCGATTTTCTCCTCCAGCTGCCATTTTATCTCTTCGCTGATCACGCTCTGCATGCGTGCCACCAGGTCAGGGTAGGGGTGCGGTCCCATGGTGCTGCCCACAATATAAAAGGTGTCGGCAGGATGACAGCACCAGTCGCGTATAGCCTCACTGCATGCGTCGCTCAGTGTCATGTTGCCTGTGCGTACTGGGTGCACCTCGGCTCCCAGCATCTTCATGCGCTCCACGTTGGTGTGCTGTCGCTCCACATCGGTAGCACCCATAAACACCTCGCACTTCATGTTCATCAGCGCACACACCGTAGCTGTGGCCACACCGTGCTGTCCGGCACCTGTCTCGGCTATGATGCGAGTCTTACCCATCTTCTTGGCCAGCAGTATCTGTCCGATGGTGTTGTTGATTTTGTGCGCACCGGTGTGGTTCAGGTCCTCGCGCTTCAGGTAGAGCTGACAGCCATACTGCTCGCTCATACGCTTGGCATAGTACAGCGGACTGGGGCGTCCCACATAGTCCTTAAGCAATGCATGATACTCCTGCTTAAACTCATCGCTTTCGATGATTGGCAAATAAGCATCCTGCAGGTCGTGTACACATTTGTAGAGAATCTCGGGCACGTAAGCGCCACCAAACTCTCCGTAAAAACCTCTCTCATCAGCAAAATAATTCTCCATATATTTTAATGTTTTTGTGTAATCCGTGAAATCTGTGGTTAAGAAAAAAGACTCGCCGCTGTCGCGACGAGCCTTCTTCTATCCTTGTGATAACATACGGCTGTGAACCTCGCGACTGTTCAATCTCGAGAGCACCACCACCAAATGTTATAAATACACTTCATCTTTTCGTTTTTTATTCGTTTCGGCTGCAAAAGTAAGCATTATCTTTCAATCTTCCAAATTTTTTGCCAACTTTTTGATAAAATGACAGTAAAAATGCATTTTTCTGCTCAAAAATTTGCAAAATTAGTAAATATGCCGTATATTTGCCACCGATAAGATTCTTATCAGCCGTTTGCTGATTCACCTTATCTTTTATATTTAGAGGTTGGTAGCGTCCTGCACCAACCTCCTTTTATTCACTAATCACTATTCACTTTTCATTGAATCTCCCATCCAATGGCACTGGCTCCGAGCACAGCAGCACTGGCACCATCCAAGCCACTCACCAGGAACTGCGCCTTATTCTTGAAGATCTTCAGCACGTGAGCCTCGTAAGCCTCGCGGATAGGTTTCATGATCAGTTCTCCGGCCTTCACCATACCGCCGAAGAAGATGAATGCTTCGGGTGAGGAGAAGGCTGCGAAGTCGGCACAGGCCTCACCGAGCATCTTACCCGTGAAATCATAGATCTCCTTGGCCAACTCGTCGCCCTTACCGGCAGCGATAGACACATCGAGTGAGGTGATCTTCTCAGGGTCCAACTCACGGAGCAGACTCTCACGGTTGGTCTTTGCCAGAATCTCACGGGCTGTACGGGCCACACCTGTTGCAGAGCAGTAGGCCTCCAGACATCCGGTACGTCCGCATCCGCAAGGACGTCCTTCCTCGCCGCGAACCATCGTCACATGTCCCAGCTCTCCGGCGAAACCGTCGTGTCCGTAGAGCAACTGTCCGTTGACCACGATACCCGAGCCGACACCTGTTCCCAGCGTGATGACGATGAAGTTCTTCATACCACGGGCTACGCCGTAGACCATCTCACCGATGGCGGCAGCATTAGCGTCGTTGGTCAGTGCCACAGGAATACCGAGGGCTTTGCTAAACATGTCGGCCAAAGGTACTACGCCGTGATGTGCCCAAGGCAGATTGGGGGCAAACTCGATGGTGCCTTTATAATAGTTACCGTTAGGTGCACCGATACCCATTGCCTTGATCTTGTCGATGCCGCCCACCTGTTCGATAATCACCTGCAGAGCATCCACACAGGCTGCTACATAGTCCTCCACTTTCTCGTAGCCGCCCGTCTTGATAGCGGTTGTTGCCTTGATTTCACCACGTGCATCTACGATGCCGAAAACGGAGTTCGTACCTCCTAAGTCTAAGCCGATGACATACGGCTTGATCGCATTCTGTTGTTCCATTGTTTTATAGTTTTATGCTTAAAAATCATTTTATTCGGCCACAAAGTTACAAAATTATTTCTAAATTCATCACCCTTTCACATTTTTTTTGTACCTTTGCACCCGTTATGTCGTCGTTTCTCGTGCAAATCAACATATTAGATTTCATCTTCAAGGGGATGATGATCGGGGTGATAGCTAGTGCTCCGATGGGACCCGTTGGTATCCTTTGTGTACAGCGTACGCTGAATAAAGGCCGTTGGCTGGGCTTTGCTACAGGCGTGGGCGCTGCTGCGAGCGACATCATCTATGCTGGCTTCGCGGGTTTCGGAATGTCGTTCGTGATGGACTTCATCACCAACGACCAGAACCGATTCTACCTTCAGATAGCGGGTAGCATCATGTTGCTCTGCTTCGGCATCTACACCTATCGCACCGATCCTACGCGGAAGATGCACCAGTCTGGCCAGCAGAAGGGTTCACTCTGGTATAACATCTGGACGGCTTTCCTGGTGACGTTCTCCAACCCGCTGATTATCTTCCTGTTCCTGGCCATGTATGCGCAGTTTGCCTTCGTGCTGCCCAACCATCCGTTCGAGATGCTGGTGGGTTTTGCGAGCATCGTCGGCGGCGCCCTGCTCTGGTGGTGGGGACTCACGTGGCTCGTGGATACGATCCGCACGAAGTTCGATAATAACGGTATTAAGATTATCAATCAAGTCATCGGAACTGCTGTGATTATTGGCAGCATCATCATGCTTTTGGGAACAACTACCAACCTGTTAAGGTTCTAATATGTTTATAGCTAACGAATTACGCAAGAAGAATATTGCTGAGTACCTGCTGTATATGTGGCAGGTCGAGGATACGATACGGGCGTTCGACTGCTCGCTCTCGAGGATTAGGCGCGAGTATGTGGAACGTTTCGACTATAGTGACGAACAGAAGGAAGAGGAGGTCGATTGGTTTGGCAACCTCATCCGGATGATGAATCAGGAGGGGTGTCGTGAACAGGGTCACCTGCAGATCAATAAGGTGACGATGCAGACGCTCATCGAACTGCACGCCCAGCTGTTGCAGTCTACAAAGTTCCCCTTCTACAACACGGAATATTATAAGGTATTGCCGTTCATCGTGGAGCTCCGCAACCGTGGGGCTAACAAGGATGAGAACGAGATCGAGACATGTTTCAACTCGCTTTACGGTGTGATGCTGCTCCGCCTGCAGAAGAAAGAGATCAGTCCTACCACGCAGCATGCCATCAAGGAGATTACCACCTTCGTGGGTATGCTCTCCGACTACTATAAAAAAGACAAAGAAGAAGGACTGAAATTTGAATAAGAAGACAATATGATGTTTAAATCGACAAGAATGATTTTTATTAACGACAACTATGACAACATAGACAACTCTTGGCCTACGACGGCAACTGCCGTCTGCGGAGTCCGTCAGCCTCAGATAAGTTGTCTTTAGTTGTCTTAGTTGTCGTTTAAATTATAAAATAGTTGTCGTAAATAAATAATTGTTGTATGAGAATATTAATTACCGGATGTAATGGCCAATTGGGAAACGAAATGCAGTTGCTGGAGAAGGAGAATCCCCAGCACACCTATTTTAATACGGATGTGGCCGAGTTGGACATCACCGACCAGACGGCCATCGAGGCTTTCGTCGAGGCACACCAGATCGACGGTATCGTGAACTGTGCCGCCTATACCGCTGTTGACAAGGCCGAGGACAACGAGGAACTCTGTACGCGTCTGAACGCCGAGGCTCCCGCCTATCTGGCGCATGCCATCGGACAGCGGGGCGGTTGGATGATCCAGATCTCCACCGACTACGTGTTCGACGGTACGAAGCACACACCTTATGTCGAGGACGATGATACCTGTCCCAACAGTGTCTATGGACGTACGAAACTCGTCGGTGAACTGAATGTCCAGAAGTTCTGCGAGCGTTCGATGATTATCCGCACGGCCTGGCTCTACAGTACCTTCGGCAACAACTTCGTGAAGACGATGATCCGTCTGGGTAAGGAAAAGCCCGAGCTGGGTGTTATCTTCGACCAGATTGGCACGCCGACCTACGCCCGTGACCTCGCTGTGGTGATCTTCGCGGCCATCAATCAGGGCATCGTGCCGGGCATCTATCACTTTTCCAACGAGGGTGTGATCTCGTGGTACGACTTCACGAAAGCCATCCACCGCATCGCCGGCATCACCACCTGTCACGTACGACCGCTCCACACGTCGGAGTATCCTACGCCTGCCGCCCGCCCGCACTACTCCGTGCTCGACAAGACCAAGATTAAACAGACCTACGGCCTCGAAATTCCCTATTGGGAGGAGTCGCTGAGGGACTGTATTTCACAATTGTAACGTATATGAAGCAAGTCATTCTTTTAGCCGTCATGCTTATCCTTGCAGGGACGGCACAGGCGCAGAACGCAACCGTGACGAAGGTGCGACAGTTGTATGCTGATGCCAAGCAGGAGATTGCGAAGCGTGAGCAGATGAAGAAAGACGGGGTAAAGCCCGACGATGCGTTGGTGGTGACCAGCGACTATATGGTCCCCGGTGCAGGCCCCACGCACGAAGTCATCCGCTACTACCATTGCAGCGGCTACGACGAGCTGTTGTCAACAACGTTCTACAGACCGTTCTTTATGACCCGCAATTACAACGTCGGAGCAAAGGAATACTATCAGGAGTTCCTCTACGACCAGACGGATGACGGCAATCTGGTGTTCTTCTTCCAGAAAAGCCCCGACGGTGAGATCCGCTACTACTGGGGCGAGAATGGATTGGCTCACCAGGCGGTGAAAGGAGAGGGCTCGATAGATGATGTTTTCGCCCTCCGCTTGGCCACTGACCTTCGCGAGGCGTTCAATAGACTAATGAACAGAGAATACTAAATTGATAATGATCATGAACAGAACCATTCTTTTAGCCATCGCCATGATGATGGGCATGGCAATGCAGGCGCAGGGCATCCGCGTCAATTACAAGGGCGCAACGCCTACTATTACTGACTTTGTGACAACCTATTTGTCGCAGGAAGACGACGAAGAAATGATTAAGGGCATCTGGGAAGACTGGGAGTCCCGCCAACAGGGTAAGGCACTGAGCAACGGTGCCTCCTTTACCGTCGACGTGAAAAACGGCTTTATCCGTTACGACAAGCGCTACACGGCCAATACGTATAGCTACACAGAGTTCTGTTTCTGGAACTGCAAGGACGGCAAGCACAAGCTCTTGGGCGTGAACCGTGGCTGCATAGAGCAGGGGAAGCCCGTGACCGCACAGTTCACCGGACTGAAGTTCTATACCTACGACAACCAGACAAAAAGAATGACACAAACCTTGAACACCGAACTCGGTGCCGGCATTCACGTCAGGCCGGAGGTGACCTACGCCCTGCCGCAGGCCGGCAAGGACATCATGGCCACCATCCATGCCCAACAGGAGGTGCAGATACTGATGAAGTGGAACGGTGCCAAGTTCGACCAGGAGCAGCTGGGCCGTCCGGCTGGCAACGTACAGGTGTCGGCTCCGGCACACACCGGCAGCTTCGGCGAGAACATTAAGTACAAGGACGACGACTATATCCGCGTCTACACCGCCGAGCAGTTCCTCAACGCCCTTGGCTCGAACCGCAACGTGCTGGTGGCCAAGAACACGGAAATCAACCTCACGCCGATACTTAACGACCAGAGCCGTTTCCGCACCCGCTACAAGATGTGGATGCCCGACGCTTCGAGCGGCGTGGCTGGCGGTCGTGAGACGGTGGTCAGCGAGGAGGTGTTCGACGGCCGTCAGCTGACGCTCGTCAACATGAAGCAGCTCCTTATCGAGGGTGAGCAGAACTCGCGTATCGTGGTGGACCCGCGCTACGCCTTCTGCCTTCGCTTCGTCGACTGTAGCCAGTGTACCGTCAGCAACCTCACCATCGGCCATACCGAGGGCGGCTATTGTCAGGGCGGTGTCATCGGCGTAACACGAGGCTGGAGGAATATGGTCATCAACAGCGACCTCTACGGTTGCGGCACCTACGGACTCGAAC
>JAEEGH010004303.1_pt1 | contig 36613 bp, 36 predicted proteins | sample 9134181 | NCBI WGS metagenome assembly JAEEGH01 (sample SAMN16246544, study PRJNA631951) | gut metagenome | biome: gut microbiome; feature: rumen; material: DP-attached | host: Bos | place: Iran: Karaj | collected 2018-10
TTATTTTCGCAAATATACAAAAAGTTTTTTATTTTATCGCTTTTTTTATTTTTCAGCCTTGCCGCTCGGAATCTCAATAAGCCGTTTCATATCTTTGGTGTAAAGTGCGCCGTTATATGTGCTAAAATTGGGATTATTTGGCGAAATTATAATTTTATTCAAGGCATATAAGCCTGACAAACTGCCAGATTTTATAAATTCAAGTTTTTCTGGTAACGTTATGGTTTTAACATTTCCGCAATTATAGAAAAACGATTTATCGATGTTGACAATTTTTTCTGACAGCCTTATGTTTTTTAATTTGTCGCATTGCATAAAACAGAAATTATCCATTTCCACAACCGAATCCGGAATTAGAACAGTTTCAAGTTTTAAACAATTTTTAAAAGCACCGTGTTTTATGGTTTTGACACTTTCGGGTATAACAACCGATTTGCCTGCGAAACTGTCAAAACATCCGCTTTCTAAAACTTCCGTTCCGAATGGTATCTTGTAGTTTTCGCACAACGCAGGGGGTACACAAATAAGTTTTTTGCCATCAGGCGAAAAAATTGCACCTTTGATTATTTTGAAATTAGGATTTTCTGGTGCTAGATTGATTTGTTTTACTTTAAAGCACCAATCAAAAGGAGAATGTAATTTTTTTACGTTTTTTGGAATATTGATTTCTGTAAGTTTTTCACAATTTGAAAATTCCGAATCTTCAATTACCTCAACAGTATCGGGAATGGTCGCATTTTTTAGTTTTGGTGCTTCAATAGCATGGTGTTCTATTTTTTTCAGATTTTTGGGGAATGTGATTTTTTGCAGATTATATGTTAAACCAATCGTCCCAGTTTTTAAGATTTCAAGATTTTCAGGCAAAATGATTTCTCGCAAATTACCTAAAAAATCTATTTGGTGCAAATGATTTTTAAATAAATAACCCTGGATAAGGAAACAAGTCTTGCTCAAATCTAATACTTTTACGAAATGGGTTTTGTTTATGTTGACAAATTTGAAAAGACCCTCTTCCGAAGTACCTTTGATAATAATATGCTCAGCCTCTTTAAATTTCTGAGAATTAAGAATTCCATCTAATGAATTTGTATCGTCAATATCTATGGTAATTTTTTTCATACTTTGCATTTTTTTTAACAATACTCAAAATTATATTCCAACATTGACGGCAGAAGAAATCCGCCGCCAAAACTTTAATCCGTTGTAGTTATAATCACGCCTCGTTTGTTTGTCCTTCATCGTCAATACTCTCAGCCCAGTTGTCGAAAAATTCGCTGTCGGATTGGTAGTTGAGTTGTCGGTTGATGAAGGCGATGGATTGGAGGAGGATTTTTTGGTTTTGAGGTTCACTGTATACAAACGCTTCTGTCATATAGCGGCGGGCACTTTCGTAATCGTCGAGCGATAGGTAAATGTTTGATATGTCGCTCAATAGACTATCTATATAATTGATACTGTTAAATTTATGTGCCCATTTTTCACATTCGAGAGCGTATTGTAGAGCCTCTTGGTATTCCCCTTTTTTGTAAAGAATCTTTTGCACAGTATACATCATATACGCAACGTGCTGCGGGTCATATTCGTTGTCAATACCTATTTGGATAGACTCTTTTAGGAAGTCAAGCGCCTCATCGTCGTAGTCGTTTTGATGATGTAAATGTCCGAGGCGGCGGAGCGACTTATGCAAACCGTATTTATAGTTAAAATGGCGTGCAGTTTCCTCGGCTGTTTTCCACGCGTTAAACATGTTTTCGCCATCGCGGAGGTTCATATAACATTCGCCAAGTTCAATCAAAGCGTCTACATACCACTCGTATTCGTCTTGATTTTTAGCGATGTCAACAGCGGTGATAAAATATTGCTCTGCCTGTTGGTAATCTTCGGCTTTGTAGGCTTCTTTGCCTGCCTTAAATGCTTCTTGAAATGTAATGTTTGCCATAATATTTTGTTTAAAATTAATAATGCGTAAATATAAAAATTTTTTACATTTGCCGTGAATTAAAACTCAAAAATTATTATGAAAAAAGTATTTTTACCATTAACAGCGTTATTATTAGCCTTTTACAGTTGCAATAATGCGCCTCAGCAAAATTCGGACAATGCTTCCGACACTACCAAAATTTCCATTTCCGAACCTAAGGACGATGCTCCCGCAGCCGACCCTTCTGTTGATTGGAACAAACCACTTTTCACCATCGACACCGAAACTGGCGATACCATTACCAAATGGCTCTACACTGATACCTCGATTGTTGAAACATCTATTTACACCGAGGCTTCGTATGGCTATGAGGGTGATGAAACCACTGTTTACGATTTAAAAGGTCGCATAATTTCGCAATGCGGTACTATTAATTCGGGCAACATTCACAACGATGAAATGGAATATACCTATGAGGGCAAAATTCGCACCGGCAAGGGTAACAACATTACTGAGGGATATCCTTCGTTTACCGACATCAAAGAGGTTGTTTATTTTGCCGACAGCGATTTTAAGATGGACACTCTTGGACAAACCTTCACCGCCGATGTTTCGTGGGACACTATGGAAGATGAAAACGAACCCGAAATTCAATACGAACTTGAAAGTTATTACATCAAAAAGTATAAAGACGGTCGTGTAATTGATTTAACCAACTATGGCAAGGATGTTAGCACCAACAAAATGGAGTTTCGTTCGCGTATAATTTATGAATACAACACTGCCGGAGATTTAATTAAATCAACGATTCTCAACGAACAAGGCACGCCAATGGGTGAATATGCCGCAACCACTTTAACCTACGAAGGCAATGCCTGCATCTCTACCAACGACGGCACCGAGACTAAAACATTTTATGCTAAGAAGAAATAAGGGTTAAAATTCGGGCACAGGCTCGTTATATAGTTTAACAAATACCTCACGGGCGGGGACATAGATGATGTTTCCGTCCGTGTCGGTTTGTACCACCATTTGATTCAGCATAGCCTTGCGTTTTAATGTTTCGTATTCGGCTATTTGAAGGGCGTTTTTAATAAGTTCCTTATCTTGATTGCTCATAGTTTTTTATAGTGTTAAAAGTTGATTTATCGTAAATTACTAAACCATCTTCGTCTTTTTCCGCGATAATGGCTCTTGGATTTTCTGCGTTGTCGATTATCATACAATAATCAACAATTGGCATATAAATTTCAAAAAGGTTTTTGATTCCTGCATAATATCGTCTATAAATCACGTCTTTTGGAATATTGTGCCCGCCTTCTTTAACTCTCTGAGCCACTCTGGCTGCGGCAAATTCAGGCGACGGAAGCCAAAAATAAAGAAGTTGCACATAAAACCCTTTTTCGTGGGCTTGTGAAACAAGGTTTTGATAACTTTTGGTAGACAAAGTGGTTTCTATGGCAAAACTATCGTTTTGGGTAAGGAGATAGTTAATGCGTTCGAGCATCAGTTTGCCTGCCTGAATTGCCACGCTTTCAGGATTAAATGGCGAAAGACCTTTTGCTATTTCATCAGCATTAACAAACTCTTTACACTCAAATATTTCCGGTAAAATTGTTACCGAAGCGGTGGTTTTACCTGCACCATTGCAGCCGGATATTATGTAGAGTTTTTTAGTTGGCATTGGTATTTTTATTTGAGTGTAAAGATATAAAAAAAATTCTAAGTTTAAATAAAACTTTCGTATTCTTGTAAGTAGGCTACTGCCTTTTCTAAATATTTCTTGTCGATGTCGTCGAATGTAGCCAAACTATCGCTGTCGATGTCTAAAACCGCTGTGATTATGCCCGATTTTGAAAACACGGGAACTGCAATCTCTGATTTAGATAGCGAACTGCACGCAATGTGTCCTGGAAATTTGTCAACATCTTCTACCACAATGGTTTGCTCTTTTGTATAAGCAGTGCCGCAAACTCCTTTGCTTTTGTGAATGCTTAAACAAGCAGGGTCGCCTTGAAATGGTCCGAGCAGCAAATAGTCGCCATCCACTACATAAAAACCTGTCCAAAAGAAATTCATATTTCGGTGAACCGCCGCCACAAAATTTGCAAGCGAACTAATTCCATATTTTACACCCGAAACAAGTGCTTGAATTTGAGGAACAATCTCCTCGTATTTTGATATTTTTTCTGATTGTGTCATAATGGGTTTTATTTTATTTCCATCCTCCAATCCACCTATTCATATCGGTGTCTTTAAATTCGTCGGCTTTGCGGATGTTGGTGTCGGAGGGTTTGTTGAAGAGGAATTTTTCTACAAAGCGTTTAACGGCATCGTTTTCGGAGTCGCACGCCATACAGTGAGGATGTCCGCCTTCAAACACGTAGCCAAAACGGTCGGAGATTCCAAATTTGTCCCAAACTTTGGAGGCGGCGGCAGTGGAAACGTATCCTGAATAGTCGCAGAGCCAAGGATAGTCTGAGTTGCCAAGCACCAAAACTGCGCGGGGTGCAATCATCGAAATAATCTGGTGATGGTCGTAGGGCAAGCGGTTGAGTTTTCCATTGAAATTATCCTTAAACGAGGGGGCAAACCAAGAGTAGTTGGTGTTTTCCACACGTTCTACATTAACATTGGTAGTGGCTGTGTGATAGTCGCTTGCACGCCACGAGTTGATGCCGCCGCCACCCGATTCTTGAATAATGGTGAGGGCGATGCGCTCGTCGAATGCTCCGGCAAACATAGCCATTTTGCCTGCGTATGAGCAACCTGTTACGGCAATGTGGTTTACATCGGCGTGGATTTGGTCTTTTACTTGGTAGAGCGCGTCGATTAGGCGGCTGATTCCCCAAGTCCATCCCGAATAGTTTCCACTGGTGTTCTTATACTTGGGAAATAGTTTGTAAAATGCTGCGGCACTGTCTCTTACAGCCTGATGACTGCTTTTGATAATTTGGTCGTGTTTAAACGGAACAAGTATACAGCCTTTTACAAATTCGGGACGAATGCTGCCTGAGGGCATATTCATTCCTATAATCACGGGGAAAGGTCCGTTGCCTTCGGGAATGATTATTTTTGACGAAAACTCCAAACTTCCGCCTTTGGTGTCCACCTTAATATTAATGGTGGTTTCGGCGGCGTTGTAGGTGGCGGTAACTTTTTTGAAAGAGGGGATAGGTCCTATTTCGTAATCCTGCACCATTCGGGCGGTTTCGTTGCGGTGACGTTCCCAACCTTTGTAGTCGGCGTTGTAGGTGCCGTCTTGATAGAGAAACGGGTCGGGGAGAGCCTCGTTGTTGTAACTCAGTTGTGCCGGAGCGGTTGACGAGCCTTCTTTGAGACTCTTGCCGGTGTTTTCCTTGGCAAAAACCAAGGGGAGGGTTTGCGCCGATGCTCCAATAGTGCAGAGCAATGCGGCTGTTATTAAAACACTCTTTTTCATTTTATTTGTTTTTGTTATATTTATTAGTAGCCTTATTTATAGATTTTTAAACAACGAATGAAACGAATTTAACAAATACCTTTTTAGGTAAGGATTATAAAAAATAATCTTCGATTAATTTTTATGCGAATTAAACTAATACATAGTTAGATTATTAGTTTTATTCGTTTAATTCGTTGTTGAGATCTAAATTTCAATTTTGAGTTTTGAATACATTTCTTGAACCTTGCGGCGGGCGTCGTCGATGTCGTTGCCACGAGCAAGAAGAACTGCCATACGACGGTGGTCGTGAACTTCGGGTTTGCCAAAAATCCTTATCTGCGTGTCGGGAATGTTGAGTGCTTCTTCAAGGTTTTCGAATGTTACGTGGTCGCTGTCGCCGCTTACCACTACGGCTTTTGATGCCGACGGACCGTGAAATGCTATGTTAGGAATTGGCAATCCGAGAATTGCCCTAACGTGGAGCGCGAATTCCGAAAGGTCTTGTGAAATCATAGTTACCATACCTGTATCGTGCGGACGTGGTGACACTTCGCTAAAAATTACATCGTTGCCACTTACAAACATCTCAACGCCAAAAATACCGTATCCGCCGAGGGCAGTGGTGATTTTTTCGGCAATCTGCTGAGCCTTTTGAAGTACTTCGGGCGTGGTGGGTTGAGGTTGCCACGATTCTTGATAGTCGCCGTCTTTTTGCCAATGTCCGATGGGTTCGAGGAAACTTGTTCCGCCCTTGTGACGCACTGTAAGAAGTGTTATTTCGTAGTCGAATTTTACAAACGCTTCAACGATAACCTTCCCTGCACCGGCGCGACCGCCTTCTTGGGCTATTTTCCAAGCGTTTTCGATGTCGGATTCTGATTTGATAACGCTCTGACCGTGTCCCGAACTGCTCATAATGGGTTTTACCACGCAGGGTATTCCCACGGCTTTTACTGCGTCTACAAAACCATCGTGAGTGGCTGCAAAACGGTATTCAGATGTTTTGATGCCGAGTTCTTCGGCTGCCAAACGGCGTATTCCCTCGCGGTTCATAGTGAGGAAAGTGGCTCGGGCGGTGGGGATAACGTTGTAGCCCTCTTTTTCGAGTTCAACAAGGGTTTTGGTGGCGATTGCCTCCACTTCGGGAATAATGTAGTCGGGTTTTTCGGTTGAGATAATTTCGCGGAGTTTTTCGCCGTCGAGCATCGACACCACATACGATTTGTGCGCCACCTGCATAGCGGGAGCGTTTTCGTATTTGTCGAGTGCAATTACCTCAATGCCAAGACGTTGAAGTTCAATAGCGACCTCCTTGCCGAGTTCGCCGCTACCACAGAGAAGGGCTTTTTTGCCGCCTTGCTTAAATACAGTACCAAATTTTGTCATATTTCAATAATTAGGAGTCAGAATTAGGTTTGAATGAACAGGGCAAAGATAAAAAAATTTACATTTTCTTTTTATATCGGAGAGTTTTTTTACCTATCTTTGCGGCGTTTTTAAAAAAAGAAAATCTTAAAAGGTATTAGTTATGTTTATTCTAATGATTGTAGTGTTTGTGATTGGGTATGCCTGCATTGCCCTTGAACACAAACTAAAAATCGACAAGGCCGCCACAGCCCTTATGCTCGGTGCATTAATGTGGATCCTGTTTGTAATCGGTAAAGATTGTCTTCTTGTTGACAGCAACAAAGTCTGGATTGATTATAAGAAGGAGACTCCGTGGGAACAGTACCTCAAAGAGGAATTAAAGAAGGACCCTTCTATTAATGAACTTTCACAATCGGAGCGTACAAAGAAAATCGATGAGATTTACGAAGTGTACCAAAATACTTTCATTATAAATAAGGAGAGCCTTCATCATTTGGGCGAAACGTCCGAGACGCTTTTCTTCCTTCTTGGCGCAATGACTATCGTGGCTATTATCGACAAACACAACGGTTTTTCAATCATTACCAACAAGATAACTACCAGAAGCAAGAAAAAACTTATTTGGATGCTGAGCATTCTCACCTTCTTTATGTCGGCGGTGCTTGATAATCTTACCACTACGATTGTGATGGTTACGCTGCTAAATAAGTTGGTGGCCGACAGGCATTTGCGGTGGACCTACGCTGGTATGATTGTGCTTGCTGCTAATGCAGGCGGTGCGTGGAGTCCTATCGGAGATGTTACCACCATTATGCTTTGGATTGGCGGATATATCACTGCCGGTAAGGTGATTGCATCGCTGCTGTTGCCCTCGATTGTGTCGATGGTGATTCCGTTGATTGTTTTGGGCTTTACCCTCAAAGGCGACCTTGAAGTGCCTGGCGAGGATAAGGTGCTTGTTAGCAAGAGCGAAAACCGCCTTCAATCGTTCTGTCTATATTGGGGTATCGGTTCGCTGCTGATGGTTCCCGTGCTCAAAACTTTCCTCCATCTACCGCCTTATATGGGTATGATTTTGGTTCTCGGATTGTTTTGGCTTATTACTGATATTATTCACCACAAGTTGGGCGACCATAAAGAAAACTCTGTTATACAGGTGCTTACAAGCGTTGATACGCCTACAATTCTCTTTTTCCTCGGTATTCTTACCGCTGTGGCTGCATTGCAGACTTCGGGACATTTGGCTGCAATGTCGAATGTTTTGGATTCGGCTTTCAACCAAAACACTTACGGAATCGGCTTAACAATTGGTGTTCTTTCGTCGATTGTTGATAATGTGCCTTTGGTAGCCGGAGCAATGGGAATGTACGATATGGGCGCAACAGCCGATTTGGTTCAAGACGGAACATTCTGGCAGTTGCTTGCCTACTGTGCTGGAACGGGCGGAAGTATCCTCATTATTGGTAGTGCCGCCGGAGTTGCCGCTATGGGCTTAGAAAAAATCGAATTTATTTGGTATCTCAAACATATCAGTTGGTTGGCATTGATAGGATATTTCGCTGGTGCAGTGTGCTTCTGGCTTCTTCATAGCGTAATGCTGGCTTAACAGTTAAACACGAATGTTTATTTAAACACGAATGATATTTTTAAAGGGAACAACGCCAAGGCGTTGTTCTTTTTTTTGAACAAAAATTAAAGCGAATAAAAACGAATTAAAGCGAATTGGTTTATTGATGGATTCGTTTTAATTCGCTTAAATTCGTTTAAATTTACGTTTTTAAAAAGAAATAACGCCTTGGCGTTATTTCCCCCTAAAATCCATTTTTGTTATAAAAAACCTTTTTTGTCATTATACGTTTTAAAGTATTATTAATGTTAAGCGAAAATGACATTATCCGATTTAGATATTGACCTAATGCTGAGGCTGTTTGTGGGCTCGGTGCTTGGCGGAATTATCGGCTTGGAGAGAGAATATAGGTCGAAATTCGCCGGGTTTCGCACGCATTTTCTTGTGGCTTTGGGCAGTTCGCTGTTTATGGTGATGTCGATTCACGGATTCGACGATTTGGCTGTGCGTTACGATGCGTCGCGTATTGCTGCTCAGATAGTTTCGGGCATCGGCTTTATTGGTGCGGGCGCAATTATGTTTCAAAAACACGCCGTCAGGGGACTCACCACGGCTGCGGGACTTTGGGTTACGGCGGCTATCGGCGTGTGCGCAGGGTCGGGGAAATTCCTTCTTGCTATTGCCGCCACGGTGATGGTGCTGCTCTGTCTCGAAACTCTTAATTTTGTGCTTAGCAAACTTGGCAAAAAGATTATTTCGCTAAGTATTTCGGCTCATTCAAAGGCTGAAATCACCACTATATTACAGAATCTCAGAAACGCCGGTTTCAAGGTGGATACTTATAATATGGAGTTGAAAAAACGCACCGACGGCGATGTCTACGAACTGACAATGGAGGTGAAGGTAAACCGCAAGGAATACGACCAAAAAGTTAGCGAACTATTTGCCAACTTTGATGATGTTTCGATTGACACAATTTAATTAATGCTTAATTCATAATGCACAATGCATAATTTATAATTGAAAAAATATAAACCTTATGATAAATTTTACATATTACGCACCCACAGAGGTGGTTTTTGGCAAAGGGGTTGAGATGCAGACTGCCTCGCTTATAAAAAAATATAACGGCACTAATGTGCTTATACATTACGGTGGCAAAAGTGCTGAACGGCTCGGACTTATTAATCTTGTTACCAAAATGCTTGATAGCGAGGGTATTAAATATACACTTTTGGGCGGAGTTGTGCCAAATCCACGACTTTCGATGGTGCGCAAAGGCATAGAAATTTGTCGTGCTAATGGCATCAATTTTATACTTGCAATAGGAGGGGGGAGCGTGATAGATTCCTCTAAGGCAATTGCTTACGGCGTAGAATACGATGGCGATGTATGGGATTTTTTTGATAATAAGGCAGTTCCGCAAAAATCTATGCCTGTGGGAGCCATTGTTACCATTCCTGCCGCAGGAAGCGAAATGAGCGATAGTTGCGTTATTACCAATGAAGAAGGCGATTGGAAACGGGGATGCAACAACAATCTGTGTCGCTGCAAGTTTGCCGTTATGAATCCTGAATTTACCTACTCGCTTCCGGCTTATCAAACTGCCTGCGGTGCGGTTGACATTATGATGCACACTATGGAACGATATTTTAGTCCCGACACCGATATGACCCTCACCGACGCTATTGCTGAGGCACTTATGCGCACTGTTAAGGATACGGCTTACGACCTTTTGAAAAATCCCAATGATTATCAGGCACGTGCTCAAATGATGTGGGCTTCAAGTCTGTCGCACAACGATTTAACTGGCTGCGGCACTAAGCGCGATTTTGCTACTCATCGTTTGGAACACGAACTCAGCGGAATGTTTGATGTGGCTCACGCGGCAGGACTTTCGGCTTTGTGGGGCAGTTGGGCAAGATATGTTATGAATGTGAATGTCAGCCGTTTTGTGCGTTTTGCTGTTAACGTTATGGGCGTAGAAAACGATTACAATAATCCCGAAAAAACGGCTCTCAAAGGCATTGAGGCAATGGAACGTTTTTATCACGATATTAATATGCCTGCCAATATCAGCGAACTTTTGGGTAAAAAACTTACCGATGCCCAAATCGACCAACTTGCCCAAAAATGCAGCCGTGGCGACACCATTACGCAAGGTTCGTTTAAAGTGCTGAAAATGGCTGATGTACGACGAATTTTTACCTTGGCTAATGCTTAACGGTTTTTGTTGAGCACAAGAAACTGACGACGTATTTCGGGTGTCCAATATTTTAGTATATCGTTGAAAACGAACACTTTCATTGGCATAACAGTGAATTTTTCTGTTGGAGTCCACCCTTTGGCGTAACGCATTAAACAAGTTAGTGCGTTTACGTCGTCGTGCAGTTTTATGTAGTTGCGTGCAGCCCAGATATGATGGTCGTCGAGGGTGATAAGGTCGGCGTATTCCTCATAAATTTTTAGCACTTTTTCGGTTTCAATGTTGTTCCACATGTACATCAGCATCGACGAAATCATGCGAGCCGATTCTTCGCGAGTGCACCCGTTGTTTTCAAAAATAATGGTGGATTGGCACTCGGCAGGGGTAATGATTTTTACCTTTTTGGGCGAATCGGTGGTTTTTTGACCGTTGAGACGGCGCATTGCATTAAGATAGATATTTTCAAACGGTTTGGCTGCCGCATATCCGTATTCTTTTCGTTTTTGGGCAATGTAGTAGTCGAGAAACTCAATTGCGCGGCTTATACTGCCAGTTTTTTTGGCGGCGTAAACGTATGCGCGCAGGTGATGGTTAACGATAAGTGGGTCGTACCATTGATGATCGGCAGGAAGCGAATGTTCATCAAAATACATTGCGTTTTTGAGGTCGTCGCGGTAGTAAGCGATTTCAGCCTTGGCAATGTTTTTAATGGTTTCGGGCGCGGGGGCTTTTTCCAAAAGTTCCAATCCGTGGTCAGTTTCGCCGCTACGGATAAGGTTAATTGCTGTTTGAAAGTCGTTTTTAGGCATAGTATGATTCTTTCGTTTCCAATATTTTTCTGATACCGCAAAAATACGATAAATGTATTAAAAAACAAATTTTTTTGGGGGAAGGGATTATGTGCTTAATGTTTTTTAATTTATACAAACGAATCAGCCATCAAATCTTTTCTACCAATAAGACTAAAAATTGTTATCTTATTGTCCTCATTAATAATACGCAACGTTCTCAAAATTTCACCAAGAGTAGAGCCGCTTGTGGTTACATCGTCGATAATAAGCACATTTTGTTTGCGAATTTGGGCACAAAGTTCTGCGTCGGCAGATAAAACATCCTTATAATAAACCATTTTGGGCTGAGCAAAACGGTAAATGTAACGCATCATATAGCGTGTAACATCGTTTTGCAAATCGGGCATTATCACAAGTTCGTAAAAATAAAGGTTCACTTGATTATGTAAAGAATCAACAGCACGTTGAATAAATTCAGTCAACTTCGGCTTCGATTTTAAACCAACATTACACTTAATGAAGTGATTGAATTTATTTCTAAGCGCATTTGGAACATCATCGGCAAAATCAAAATGGTAGTAAAAGCAATTATCTATAAAATTGAGATTAGAACCAAATCCTTTTAATGAAACAACTTCATCGTGTTCAAAATCAAACACAAACTTATTTGTTCCATCAAAAAATGTTATGCCCATATCGAAGTAATTTTTTGCAAAGTTAATAAAAATCGTTATCAACCGAATACGATTATTAAATTATTGAGTATATTTGCAAAAAATAAAATTGACTATGCCAACAATATTCATTTTTTTCGGATTTCGGTTTCTGTTCTACTCAAACGACCATGAACCTGTACACGTTCATATCGTTAAAGACGATTGCGAAGCAAAATATAATGTAAAACCATTAGAACAAATCTATAATCACGGTTTTTAAAAGCGCGAAATAGCAATTATTGAATCCATTATAGATGAAAACCAAGAAATTATAATCGACCGTTGGACTAACTATTTTAACAAATAAATCTATGCCACATCAAATCCACATATCTCGTGTTTGGGTAGATTCCAACTACGTTTACGCCGCTACCGAAGACGGCAAAACTGCAAAATATGCTTTTGCTGATTGGAAGGGGTTTGCCAACACAACCGAAGAACAACGCCAAAATTTCTATCTATCATATTCAGGCATCCATTGGCGACAAATTGATGAGGATTTTAGTTTCAATGGAATGTTCAGAGATTGCGGTGTGTATCCTGATGGATATGAAGTAGATATTGTAAAGGCATAAAGACATTATCCATACATCTCAGCCGCCTCTCTATGCATATAAATAATGACATTATGACATAATGAAAGACAATATACGAAATTACAATTAATCAATTGACGATTCATCAAAACCGTCATTTGACCATTGGGATAAAACGTCTATTGCATCAGGTATATAAGAAAGAATATGTTTGGGATTGATATAATACAGGAACATTATTATGCTTTTTGCAATAATTATTTTTTCTTCCTTGGAAAATTTAAAACCTGTTATATTCATTGCATTAGCGGCTTCTTGTTCATGACTTTCTCCATTTAACACCAATCTGGTCATAAGATTTTTATAATATAATCGCTTATTCCCGGGAATATTTTTTATTACATCATTATCATGAGATATTGACATAAAATCACGAGCATAAACAAAAGAAGAATATGCTTCCATCAGTTTTCTCATTTGGTTGCCAATAACTGATGATTTTTTGTCAGCATTTTTATTGCAGGCAAATTCAAAAACAGCAATCATAATAGTTTTGTATTCGTTAAACAAACCTTTTTTGGGAGATATTCCTTTATCGACAAGTTCTAGATACCCATCTTTATTTTCTTCTAATTCAGTTCGTACTTTCTGCAAGTTAAAGACAGTTTGAATATCATGAGTCATTATGAGAATTTTGGTATTAGGATTGCCTTGAATGAATTGTTCGGTCATCCATCTCAATAAAGAAATGACACCTACTCGATTCTCAAAATCGAAACTTGAAACAGGGTCATCAATAATAATAATAGAAGCATCTTTATATTTGTCTTTATTATTTTTGTCAACGAACATACTGGCGAAAAAGTAACATAAGGCAATTATATTTCTCTCTCCGACAGAGATAGTTGAAGGTTTGACATCTTTATTGCGTGATAATAACGTATATATACCATTCTCTTTTGTTAATTGCAATCTGTCTTTGTCAAAAAAGACATAAGACAAAGCCTGATTGATAAAATCAAGAGCGATTGTAATTTGTTGTTTCTGAGCAATAAGATTATTCAATTGTTTTTTTACTCGTTCTTCATCTTCCTTTCTCTTTTTTAATAATTGTATTAGATTATTTTTATTTTCGGACAAATCAGAATATTCTTTAATAAGTGATTCTAATTCATAATAAGCCAAGTGTTTATTCTGTTTACTAATATTTTCTTTAAAAGTTTTTTGTTTTTCTACTACTTGGTTGAAATTCTTCACAAGACCATCAAGATGGTCCAATGATTCTTCCACATTGTGGAAACACTTATTAAAATTATCCTCATCAATTAATTTATTATATGGCAGATAAATATTAACCATTCTTTCTTTTAGAATTGACTTTGCTTTGTTAATTTCACTATTATAGACACGAATATCTCTTTCGAGATTCTTTATTGCAGTACTAAAAAGTTTATTATCAATGTTAGGTACAATTTTTAAGGATATTTCTACAAATTTAGCCATTGCTTCGGCAAGTTGATTTTTATAAGTTTCAGCCTCCTTATTGAGTATTCTTTTAACCAATTGAATTACAGACTCTTTACCAACAGAATTAATGGGGCGTAAACATAAAGGACACACATTAACATTCTCATCATTAAAAACCACCTGAGAATCACCAATATAACGTCCGTATTTACCCTGAATGATATCCATAATATTCTTTTCACGTTCTGAAAACTCAGGAATCTCTTTGTGTACACAAAGGAGTTTATTAACATAGGTAATATCAATGTCATTCGTGAGTGTAGGACAATTCCATTCAATCGGTTGTTGTCCTTTTGTTTGTTCTATTATCTTAATACCACCTAGAACTTCTTCCGACAAAGTTTGAAATGATAGTGTTCCTTTCCCAGTTTGTATTATGTTTCCTAAAACAACATCATTTACATCACTCTTTGATATCTTCCCTTGAATGGCTCTTTCTCTATCTGCCCAATTTCCATCCTTCCGTAATTGTTTCAATAATTGCTTATGAATGTCCTCATATTTATTCGCAACACTTCCAATAACTTCTGTATTCAAACTACATACCAATTGCGATTTTTCTTCCAGAATTTTATTTAAAACTGCCTCATACTCTTTAATTTGTAAATCAAGTTCAACCTGTTCACCAAGCATAATTATTGGATGCAATCCGTCTTGCTCAACTTTGATATTTTTTTCTATATAATCCTCATTGAAAACGAAAATATGTTTTTTATCATCATCGTTCAGAGGTTCATCGAATTCTATGTGTGGTGATTCCATTGACGAATCGGATACGTATGCTGAAATAGCCCGAGAGATTGATGATTTACCGCTACCATTACGACCGTACAAGATATTAAACCTATAAGGCAATATTGGTAAAGATTCATTCGAAAAGAAAGAATCACCACTATTGTTAAATGATATTGTTGTCTGATTTCCTATCATAATAGTTTTACTTTACTTATTCGTAGTTAATAATCAATATTAAGTAAAGCAAAAAATGTACCTTTAAGAACAAAATTGTTTACCAATAAACATATTTTTATAAAAATGTACTTGTATTATCTTTAATGATATTTGATTCTTTCTCTTTTTCGCATATGTCAAACAGCAAATCTTTGGCTTTGTCTAAATACTTAGTTGTTACATTTGAGTTTTCCTTTAATGATTGGAATGTATTGATTGCTTTTTCACAAGATTGTTTAGCAACATCATATCTTTTTTCTTCGTGTTGTATGATGGCTAATGATAAAAGTGACATACCAATATATGCAATAAATTTATTAGGATGATTATTATCAAGCATTTGATATATTTTCAGAATTGCCATCATTTTTTTTTCAGCATCGTAATATTGTTTCTGTTCAATATATAGCAAATTAAGATCTCGAAGAATACTTATGATTAGAAAGAGCAAATCAGTTGGAATATTTTTGGGATAGTTCCAATACAATTTAAGCGCATCATTAATTTCTTCATCTGCCATGCTCAATTGTTTGTTTGCTGTGTGAATGCTTGCAAGATTGCACAGTGTGTTAATTTCATGATAAGCATATACTGAGGGATTTTTCTTGACTAATTTCTTACAAACTAGGAGAACTTCTTTAAACTCATTTTCTGCTTCCGTTGGTTTATCATGATAAAAATGTAATATCGCTGAATCATGTAGTACATTTAACATCTTAATAATATCTGAATCTGGAATAGAATTAGAAATACATAAATAAAAATCGACAATTTGATGAATTTCTTTTTCTGCATCACAATATCTATTAAGTGATGTATACAATAATACAAGATTACAGAGAGTTCCAATAATATAACAATTATAGGCTTCGGGATATGACTCTGCAAGTTTCCTATAAATAACTAAACAATCATTATATTCTGCTTCTGCTTTTTTTACTTCACATGTTACGCTATGTAGATTCGCCATATTATTCAGTGTGTCAGCCACACCTTTTATATATGCATTTGGGTATTTGGTAGCTAAACGTTGTCTAATATCCAAAGCCTCTTTGAATTCTATTTCAGCTCGGTCAAAGATTTTTGTTGATTTATGAAATATTGCAAGGTTATTAAGACTTGTAGCCAAATCACTCAAATATTTATCAGGATTATATTGAGATAATTTACGATAAGTATTTAAAGATTCTAAATATTCTTGTTCCGCTTCGTTGTATAATTTCATATTATCATGCAAAACCGCTAAATTATTATGTATCATAGCTACATTCTCAAACAACTCAAAATCATTCTTGGACAAATTATGATACAAATCCAAAGCTTTTTTATATTCCTCTTCCGCTTTTGCATATTTATTAAAGCGGTTATATAAGTTAGCCAAATTATTGTGAGTTGTAGCAACTTCTTCCATATAGGGGGTTGAATTATCATCTGATAGAACTAGATAAAAACAAAGAGCCTCTTTGAATGCAAGTTCGGCTTCTTTGTAACGATTTAGAACAGAATGAAGGCGACCTATGTTATTAAGGGTTGCGGCCAGATAATTATTGTAAATTTTTGGAGCATCTATCGCAAGGTTTCTAAACACTTTCAAAGCTTCCGTAAACTCCTTTTCGGCTTCGTGATATAGATTACGATCAAGATGAATAAGGCCCAAATTGTTAATAATTAATGCATAATACAAACAATATTGATTGCCTGCTTTTTGTAATTCATTCAAAGCATTATCATAATATCTTTCAGCCAAATCATATAATTTTTGGTTGAATAAGTATACACCAAAATTAATGAGAAGATTAATAAATTTATATTGTTTCATGTTACAATATACTATTTCAATAACCTTTTGAGCGTAATAAATGAATTTATCACGCCAACCGGCAGTTGCATCTTCTTTTAGATTTACTATTGTATCAATTAGTGGTTCAACATCGTACCTGATGTTTATATCAACGATATTTTCAAGATTTTTTCTTATTATTCTAAACTCTTTTACCAATGATTTTATCTCAAATGGGGAAGGATTGTCTATTGTTTCTTTCTGTCTTGCTTCTGCGAATTGTATAACAGCTTGTTCAAAATATTGGGGTTTGTCTGAAATCTCTTGCAATTTTAAAGTTATAGTTTTTGTCTCCTCTTGCAACATTGTCTCTATTGAACTAACAGAGAGGAAAGTATAAAGGATTCGATTAGATTCTACATTATCATTGATTTGCACAAGAAAGAATACACATCCCCTGTCTGCTTTAAATCCCTTTAAATATTCTCGTCCAATTCTAAAACTGTCATTTTTAAAGTTCTTTGTTCCCTTTATTTGAAGAGGTATCCTATATACAAAATCACGTACTGAATGGTTAACGTCGCTATTGTAAACATAAATATCACCATCCCAAATAGGAGTCTTATCATTTGATGTTATATAAGGCTCTAACTTAGGACATCTATCAATATAGTTTTCCACAGCACGAACTGCCGCTCGCTCAATTTTATCGTTATTCATTATTTCATTTTTACAAATTTAAATAACGAGAATGAATTGAAAATGTTTAACTTCTGAAAAAAGATGTTTGACTGATATTTCAACTAATCATAATTTTTTTTTCTTCTTAAAAAAACGTCAGCGACACCATCACAATCAAACGCATAATCAAAACCGGCTACGACGAAGTTTTCGACGACGAAAAATACGCCAAACACATCAAAGATAAAAAAATATCATAAAATCACCCCGAGTGCCAAAAATGTGTAAACTTACACATTTTTGGCACCTATTTTTGTGGGTTTTTACACATTTTTGGCACTTAGCAATTTTTTGGTATAAAAAATCTATTATTTATATATAATCATTATATTTGCCAAAAGTATTATTACAACTCACAAGTATGACACTCAACGACAAAATACTGATTTACCAAACCGACGACGGACAAATGCAAATTGATGTCCGTATGGAAAACGAAACGGTATGGCTGTCACAACAACAGATGGCAGAACTGTTTCAGAAAGACCGAACAGTAATCGGACGACACATAAAAAACATTTTTTCAGAATGTGAACTTGACGAAAAAGTGGTATGTGCAAAATTTGCACATACCACTCCACATGGTTATATTAAAGATCAAACTCAAATTCAGGAAACTATACTTTACAACCTCGACGTAATAATCTCCGTTGGCTACCGTGTAAAGAGCAAGCGCGGTACTCAGTTTCGTATTTGGGCTAACAAAATCTTAAAAGATTATCTCATAAAAGGTTACGCAGTAAACACCAAAATATCCCAACAGAAATTTGACGACCTCAAAAAACTTGTGAACGTATTGGGTCGCACGGTAAAGGCACAAGAGCAACTAACTTCTGATGATGCTACCGCCCTTATCAACGTTGTTACCAACTATAATTATGCCCTCGACACATTGGACGATTACGACTACGAGCGTCTTAGCATCAAGGAAACAACTAAAACGGAGAAATTCCACGCCACCTACGAAAATGCAATGGCGGCAATACTATCATTGAAGTCAAAATTTGGTGGAAGTGCCTTGTTCGGAAACGAAAAAGACGAATCATTCAAAAGTTCTATTGGACAAATTTATCAAACATTTGGCGGTATGGAACTTTATCCGTCTGTTGAAGAAAAAGCGGCAATGTTGCTTTATCTTGTTACTAAAAACCATTCGTTTAGCGACGGAAACAAACGCATTGCCGCCACATTGTTTCTATGGTTTATGGACAACAATGGTATTCTTTTTAATCCCGATGGCTCAAAACGAATAGCCGACAATACACTTGTAGCCCTTACACTTATGATTGCTGAAAGCCGTACCGAAGAAAAAGACACTATGGTAAAAGTTGTGGTAAACCTCATTAATAAAAACAATTAACCTACACTAACTCCTGATACTTACAAAAACCACCTCCGCTTTGCACATCTCTTTTGTAACGCCTTGGGGATTGAAATGTGTTAGGCTATAACCCCCAAAAAAATCGAGTTATAGCCAAAAATTTATTACACATATAGCCAACAAAAAAAACTCCTCAATCGAATACGATTTTAAAATTATTGACTATATTTGCCAAAACAAAATTGAATAATGGCAACAAAAAAGAAATACGACTTTTTTATAAGTTATCGCCGTGCAAATAACGGCACTGTATGCGGCAGTTTCCTCGTGGGATTGCTTAGCGACTTTAATGTTTTTTATGATGTAGACTCAATTACCGAAGGCAAATTCGACGAACAAATTCGCACGGCTTTGGAAAATACCGAACGTTTTATTCTTGTGGTTACCGACGGAGCGTTCGACCGTCCCGAAGTGCCCGGTAAGCGCGATTGGTATTACGAGGAAATTGGTCTCGCTATCGAAACCGTTGGTTTAGACCGTATTACGCCTGTGATTTTTAGCGGAACATTCAACGAGGATGTTCTTCCTCCATCGCTCAAAGGTCGCGGATTGCGTTCGTGTCAAACCGTGAAATATGTGGCTGAATATGCAAAATATTTCAAAGATGAGTTTTACAATCATTTCGGACTCAACAATCCGTCTTCGTCGAAAAATGTTGAATCGCCCACCCGCGAACAAGTGGAAGACGATGATTACGACAATGAGGAATACGACGACGAGGATTATTACGAAGAGTATGAATATGACGACATTGAAGAACTGAAACAAGAAGCCGCCAAGGGCAATCACGCCGCCCAAAACACTCTTGGAGATTGTTATTTTGATGGCGAGGATGTCCGCAAAAACTACAAAGAGGCTGTTAGATGGTATCGCGCCTCGGCAGAACAGGGCAACTCTTGTGCACAATATAGTCTTGGATATTGCTATTACATGGGCAATGGCGTAAAGGTAGACAACGATGAGGCTTTCCGTTGGTTCAAAGAGTCTGCCGAACAGGAACATTCCACCGCTCAATGCTATGTAGGGCACTGTTATTACAATGGTTTCGGCGTAAAGAAAAGTTTGAAAGAGGCTGTTAAATGGTATCGTTTATCGGCAGAACAAGACGACCCCGAAGGTTTAAACGCCCTTGGCAATTGCTATTACGAAGGCGACGGTGTGGAGCAAGATTACAAAGAGGCTGCAAAACTATACAAAATGGCGGCAGATCAGGAAGATGCAATTGGTCAATTCAACCTTGGCACTTGCTATTATTATGGCGATGGCGTTAAGGAAAACACCAAAAAGGCTTACGAACTTATTAGTGCCTCTGCCGAACAAGAGTACGATGAGGCTATCAAATTTTTAGAGGAAAACGAATTTTAAATCAAAGACTTATGGAATTTTTTCAACTTGCAAAAGAACGCTATTCGTGCCGTATGCTTACCGATAAGCCGGTGGAACAGCAAAAGATAGATAAGATAATAGAATGTGCCAACCTTGCCCCCACAGGCGTTGACAAACAGCCGTTTAAACTTTGGCTTATGCAGAGTGCCGAGGCTGTGGAAAACATCAAAAAGGTAACAACCTACACTTTTGGTGCAAATCTCTTTTTGGTGGTAGGCGGCAATCCCGAAGAGGCGTGGGTAAGGAGTTTCGACAACCGCAACATTGCCGATGTGGATGCTTCGATTGTTGCCACACACATAATGCTTGCCATTCACGATTTGGGTTTAGCCAGCACTTGGGTAGGCAAATTTGACGCTCCGCAATTAAAAACCCTCTATCCCGAAATGTCATCATACGACCTTATCGCCATTTTCCCGATAGGTTATCCCGCCGACAACGCCGCTCCCGCACCTAAGCATTTTATTCGCAAAAGCGTGGAGGAGATATTGGTGAGGAAATAGGATATTATTTACTCTCAAAATAATCAAAAATACAGTTCATTTCGGAACATCCTTGACTATAACAAGTGATATTATCGAACTGAACCGCATTTTTTCGTGCCTTTTTTAGTCCGCTATCACCACCAAGACGTTCGTAAATGTCGGGATGATTGTTGTAATAATCTTCTTTTTTTGAGTAGTTGGCAAGAGCGGGATTTTTTTTAAGATCGGGATAAAGCGCAGCAAAATCTGCATAATGCTTTGATGTTTTATTGAAATGCAACAGATACCAATATTCCAAGCAAGGATTATTAACTACCAAAAGCATATTCTTCATCCATCCGTATTTTTTTATTTGTTGTCCCGACAATTTGTCTTTGCTCGCCAACAAATACTTTTGATATAGTTCGTTGAATTTTGACATTTCACCAGCATCCTTCAATGGTTCGTCTAAGTCAAAAATCAATATTACATAAGAATAGTCTTCGTCTAATTTTGCTTTTGCCAAATCAAACAAATCTTGAACTTTTTTGTGTGACGGCAGTTCAGGTTTAATTTTCACATTTTTGAGTGCAGCGCAAGGATAATGCTCCTTAACTTTTGCCATATACCACTTCTCGTCCTTACCGTCAACAACAAGGGCAATAGATTCTTTTGACTGTCTCTTTTTAAATTGCCTTGCCATCGGTTTCAATAGTTTTAGAATTAGCAATAAATGTATCACCTAATCGAGGTATTGCGCCCAAACGTCCGGCACGATAAAAATTGTAACGATTTGAGGAATCGCGCAAAACATCGCTACCAAAATCAGCCAAAGAATACAACTCTGTTGCGCCCTCGTCGTTTTTTTCGGTAAACCAAACAATATCATCGCGAAACATATCCTTATCTGCCAAAAATTCCCGCATGTGTGTTGTGAATACAATTTGCGATTCTTTGGCGTTATGGAGGAAAGTTGTAATGAAATGCGTGTAAAGGTCGGGGTGAAGGCGACATTCAAGTTCGTCGATGGCGAAAAAGAGTGATTGTTTTAACGAGAGTAATAATAGTCCGGAGAGTTGAAAATACCTTTGCGTTCCACCTGATTCATTTTCAAAATCAAAAGGAATTAAACAATTATTCCCTTTATGTAATAGGTTAATTTTAACTTCTTCATAAGCACCTTTGCGTATTTCGTTTTTAAATTCCTGTGGAAGAGATTCCTCCGCTAAATACATTTCAACAATATTGTTCGGTATATTAGTTGTTACTTTTTTAACATTAAAACCTGATACCCCTATATCTGACTTTTGTAATTGAAAAGCCATCATATTATTATCAATATCTTTATTATCAATACTTTTTAATATAAATATATGTAAAAAATTTTCACTAATATAGTTTCCATAAAACATTTTATCTGATATAATATTATAACTATTTATATTCAGATAACTTTGTACCCAATCTACGATTTCTTTCATCCACGGAATATCAATGTTGCTTTTTTCAAAAGCCCCAAAAACAGTTCTATTATGTATTAAATTCACACTTAATAGACGACTATTAGAGGTAGAGCGATATTTATCTCCAAATTTTAATTTAGATAAATGTGAGTTTTGATCAGTGGTTCTTTCAAATACTGTATGAAGCCTCTTTTCGGTAAAAGGTTGTTTTTGAAGTATTTCAAAAATAACCATGTTATTATTAAAATGTACTTCGTAACGATATTTTTGTGTACCACAAATAAAATTGACAATCATTACTGAATTACCTTCAATATAATCTTTATCCAAAGCGAATTTAGAATACTCAATTTTAGAAGATTTATTTTCACAAGGATCAAGTATTAACAGTGGGAACATATTGAAAGCCCTTATAATGTTACTTTTTCCCGAAGCATTGGCACCGAGTATCACAGCCATTTTCAATATTCTGTAATCGCCTTTTTTAATTACATAGTAATCTTCAAGATGCGTATCTTTTGAAGCCTCAAACGAAATGGTTTGGGGTTCACGGATGGATCTAAAATTCGATATGGTAAAATCTAATATCATTTTGCTTTCGTCTGTATTATTTATGGTTTAAAGTCATGATATTTGCAATCACTCTGCAAATTTAGAGACTTTATCGCAAAAATGCAAATTTTTAATCAATTTTTTTCTTGTTGATATGTGGGATTTTTTGTTGTTTTGTTAATAATTGTTAATACTTACTTTTTGTGTGGTTTGAGATTAATTATTTTCGGATATTTGCACAATTAAAAGCAACTAAAAAAACATATATGCTACAACTAAACCATGTTACCAAAAATTATGGTAATTTTTGTGCGGTAAACGACCTTTCGTTTGTGGCGGAAGAGGGAAAAATTATTGGATTGATTGGTCCCAACGGCGCAGGAAAGTCTACCACTATCCGCATGATTATGAATATTTTGCAGCCCGACAGCGGCGAAATCCTTTTTTATGGCAAACCTTATACCGACGAAGATAGCGACCTCATAGGTTATCTCCCCGAAGAACGAGGACTTTATAAAAAACAGAAAGTGAGCGATATGCTGCGTTATCTCGGTTCGCTCAAAGGTATGACTCAACCAAATATCGAAACTCAAATTGATTTTTGGCTCAATAAGTTCGGTCTTGCAAAGTGGAAAAACGAAAAAATAGATGCCCTATCAAAAGGAATGTCGCAAAAGATTCAGTTTATTTCTGCCGTAATGCATTCGCCAAAAGTGATTTTCTTGGATGAACCTTTTTCGGGACTCGACCCAGTTAGTTCCGACCAACTTTTGGAGGTGATAAAAGAACTCAAAAACCAAGGGCGCATTATTTTGTTTTCTACCCACGTGATGGAAACCGCCGAAATTATTTGCGACCATATCATTATGCTCAACCACGGCAAAAAAATCTTAGACGGCACTCTGTACGATATTAAACGTCAGTTTGGCAGCGACACCATTACGCTCACATGCAGCGGAAATCATAGTTTTTTGTCGTCGATAGATGCTGTGGCAGACGTTTCGGAGCGTGGACACGAACTCAATATCTCGTTTAAAAAAGATTCCGACATAAACGCCCTGATGGTAGAAATTGTTAATCTTGCTTTACAAAATAATTGCACTATTAGTAGCATTAAGGTAGATGAACCGTCGCTTCACTCGATATTTGTGAGCATTGCCGCCGACACCGATGAAAAATCTAACTCTCAAAAATCTAATTAGTTATGAAGACAAAAATTAAACACGTTATAAAATTTGAATTTATTCGTTTGGTAAAAACCAAGGCATTTCTTGTGGGACTTTTGCTTGCGCCTATTTTTATGGGTGTAATTATGGCTGTGTCGATGTATTTAGCCCAACAATCTGCCGACCCTACCAAAGAGGATATTACCATTGGTATACAATCTCCTGTGGCGGATTCGTCGTTTGCCGATGTGGTAACTTCGATGCGTGCAATGGGCTGGAAAACCGAGGAAAATTCTTCCGCCGCCGACCTTCGCCAAATGGTTTTAGAAGGCAAAATTAAGGGTTACATCGAATTTGACAGCACCAAAGGTTTTGGGTACTATTCCGACAATCTCGCCAATCTTACCATCACCAACACAATCAACGGTTTTGTGCAGGCAATAAGCCGAAGAAAAGATATTCAGCAATTGGGTCTCGACGATAGTCAGGTGGCAAAAATTCTCAACCCCGAATCGCTTCACACATACAAAATTAGCGTTGATAATCCCGAAACAGCCGAATCGTCGAATGCCACCGCAGAATTTGGCGTAAAGGCAATTTGCGGATCGGTATTTTTTATGCTCTTTTTTATGTGCATTTTGATGTTTTCGATTAATGTTGGACGTTCGGTTTTGGAAGATAAATCAACCAAAATAGCCGACGTTTTGCTCACATCTGTTAAGCCCGAAGAATTGCTTGCAGGCAAAATTATTGGCATTTGCGCAGCGGGACTTTTGCAAATTTGCGTTTGGCTGTTGATGGGTCTCGGCACATTGTTGTTTGTAGATTTGCCCGAATTTGCAAGTGTGTTTAATATTATAACTCCCTCGTTTATAATACTTTCGTTGGTATATTTTATTTTTGGATTTGCCGCCGCTACATCAATTTATGCCGCCGTTGGCTCAATGTCAGAAACCGACCAACATTTTAATCAATTGATAGGTTATGTGCAATGGATCATTGTGTTACCCGCTTGTTTTCTGGGTGTTATGATTCAAAATATGGAATCCACTTTTGCCCAAGTGCTGTCGATGATACCGATAGTTTCGTCGGAGATTATGCCCTTCCGATTGATTTTTGGCGGAGTATCCACTTGGGAGATAGTGGTAAGTCTGGCAATTTTAATCATTTCTTGTTTCTTGATAATAAAAGCCGCCGCCAAAATATTCCGCAATGGCATAATGCATCAAGGCAAAGAGTTTGGTTTTAAAGATGTTGCCGCATTGCTCAAAGCAAAAAATTAGTTTATATAAACGTTATATTAAAAATATAAAACAAATACCGCTTTACAAATAAGACCAATATCACAATTATTGAGATATTAAAGACCGATACCGGGTTGGAGAACAGCATAAACAGCAAAAATGTAACGGCATAGATAATGGATAATGCTATGTCGAACAATGCGTGAAAACCCTCCGCCATTCCGTCGCCGGCAGGGTCGCTGTGGTCAGATGCTACATATGTACATCTGCACCAAATATAATATCCAATGCCAAGCACTATGGCACCCGCTACGCAATTCCATTTTGCCGCTAAATAGATTAGCCCAAATAACACTGCGCCTACCACAAGCAAAATTAGGGATACCCAAGTTTTTTCACTGAGTTTCATAGTAAAACGTTATTTGTTAAACTCACCAAGAATATCTTTAAACTCCTGCGGAATCATCGATAGAATTTTGTCGGTGATTGCTTGCGGGATTTTTTTGTAGAATGCCTCAGCAATGCCGCCGGTGATGCAAACAAGAGTGTCGGTGTCGCCGCCGAGCGAAACTCCAAGACGTATGGCAGATTCAAAATCTGTGCTGTCGAAAAACGCTGTCATTGCCTCAGGTACAGTGCCTTGACACGAACCGTCGAAATGATATTTTGGGCGAATGTCGTCGCAAGTGCGGGTTAAATCGTAGCCGAATGTCTGGGTAATGTAATCTTTGATTTCTTGTTTTGATTTGCAGGTGCGGGCAAGGAAAATAGCCGCCGCCGTTGCCTGTGCGCCCTTGATGCCTTCGGGGTGATTGTGTGTGATTTCGGCAGAACGTTTGGCTATTTCGAGGGTTTCTTCCAAAGTGTCGAACGCCCAACCCACGGCAGAAACACGCATTGCCGAGCCGTTGCCCCATGAGTTGTAAGGATGTCGCCTGGATGGAGATTTGGAGGAGAAATTTTCGTCGTAAGTGTGAAGTTGTTCTGGATGAAACACCCAACGTTCAAACCCTCCGCCGTATGCGCCCATAGGGTCTGGGTAACGTGTGCACATTTCCACAAGACATTCTTCTAATTTTTCAAAAGTATGTTGCTTGTCGACAACGAGCCATTTAGCCACAGCCACGGTAACAATTGAGTCGTCGGTAAATTCACATTCCGGGGCGAAAAGCGGAAAATCAACCGACTTATGGTTGTGAAATTCGTATATCGAACCTACTGTATCGCCTATTACTGAGCCTAATATCATAGCGGGGTGGGGGTTGGTTGGTGAATTTATTTACTTGCGAACACACAAATGTATCCATCGGGGTCTTGAACTGCAAATTCGCTTGTTCCGTAGAATGTTTTGTGAAGGTCATTGACAATTTTGAAATTGTTAGTTTTGGCGGCGTTGTAGTTGTTTTCTATATTTTCTGTTTGCATAAAAAGGGTTAAAGTAGCACCGAGTTGTTTGCCGGCTAACGGGGCAAATTCTTGAATACCGCTGTTTTTTTCTTGCAACATTATTTCTACATTGCCACTTGCCACAGATGCCCAAATAGGTTTTTCGGCATCAGGAATCACTTGCTCTGCCTTAAAGCCAAATTTCTCATAAAATGCAATCGACTCTTTAACACTTGTTACAAATAGGTTGGGACTTAGTTTAATCATATTTAGTATTTTTTAATTATTGTAAATTGTTGTTTATATGGTTACAAAGATAAATCTTTTTTTCGGTTTGAGAAATTTTTCGTGGAGGATTTTTTATATTGAAACTAAATTTGTTGATTATCAACAATATCACATTTTTCCTAGGAAAAATGTGGAAATTTTACATTTTTTCCTAGGAAAAATGTGTATATTTGCAACGGACTAAACAATTAATGCTATGTATAGAACTATTATTGAAGATTTAAAACGTTGGAAATCAAGTAAAAGACGCAAACCACTGATTCTTTCTGGGGCAAGGCAAACCGGAAAAACTTATATTTTAAAGTATTTCGGGAAGACCTGTTATAAAAACTGCGTTTATATCAATTGTGAAAACGAAAAGGATATGAAGGATATTTTTTCGCAAGATTATAACGTTAAGCGTGTTTTGAATATGTTATCTGCAATTTCGGGCGAGAAAATTGAAAAAAATGAAACTCTGATTTTTCTTGATGAAATTCAAGAGATTAGGGGTGGACTTACTTCGTTGAAGTATTTTTGCGAGGATGCTCCTGATTATCATATTGTGGTGGCGGGTTCTTTGCTTGGTATTGCGTTACATGGCGAAACATCTTTTCCTGTGGGAAAAGTGGATATGATGACTCTTTATCCTATGACATTCAACGAGTTTATGATTGCAATAGGACAAGAGCCTCTGTTAGATTTTGTAAAGTCAAAGGATTGGATGTCTATCACTCCTTTGCGAAACCGTTATATCGAGTATCTGCGACAGTATTATTTTGTGGGCGGAATGCCAGAGGCTGTGGCTGCATTTATTGAGAATGCTGATTTTCTGGAAATAAGAACAATACAAACAAATATTATTACAGCATATAAAACCGATATTTCTAAGCACGCACCTAAATCAGAAATACAACGTATTGAGTTGGTTATTAACAATATACCATCACAATTGGCAAAGGAAAATAAGAAGTTTGTTTTTGGAGCATTAAAACAAGGTGCGCGGGCTCGTGATTTTGAAATTGCAATTCGTTGGCTTCAAGACTGTGGCATTGTTCATAAGGTATGCAAGGTTAGTAAGCCGGATATGCCACTAACATTTTATGAAGATCAGTCGGCATTTAAACTTTACTTTTGCGACTGTGGTTTGCTTGGTGTAATTATGCACGCTCCTGTAAATCAGATACTTATTTCTAACAATATTTTTACAGAATATAAAGGTGCGTTTACCGAAAATTTTGTTCTTCAACAACTTAAAGCCGATAAAAATTTAGAGGTGTTTTATTATGCTAATGAAAAAAGCACGTTGGAAATTGACTTTCTTGTGCAACGTGATGACCAAATGATTCCGATAGAAGTTAAGGCGGAGGAAAATTTAAAGGCTAAATCGTTGAAGAGTTTTGTTGCTAAAAATGCTGTAACTCACGGTATAAGATTTTCGATGAGCAACTATATGGAGCACGAGTGGATGACAAATATACCTTTGTACGCTATTGGTGGATTTTAACAAAACAAATAAACCAACCCATCGGTTGGTTTATTTGTTATATCGAAGAGAACTGTTTATGCTAATTCATTCTTGATAGCATTATTGAGTTCAGGTGATGCTTTTTTATCATTGAAACACTCAAAAAATTCGGCTTTGACGAGCCAGGCAAAACTAAATGCCCAGAGCATGATGGCTTCGTTGATGAGGGTCCAATAACCGGGGAAACCGCAACATGCCGATATCACTTGGTTGAGCATAAAAACTATTATCACGCCGGCACAGGTGTAATAGATTTTGTTGCGGAGTTTCTTTTCGGGGGTCATGGTGTCGTCGCCTTTGCTCTGTGTAAAATTGTAGCCTACCATTATGGCAAAACTTACGAACATCAGGCTTGCAAAGGTGCAATGTATTATGAAACTTGTGCCACATTCCAATCCTAAAAGTCCTGTGATTTCGATTCCTCCGTGTCCGCACGGAAACACTATTATGCCCAAGGCGCTTATGCCGGAAATTATGGTTAAAATCTTGTCGGATGCATTGTAGCCGATATACGACAAAAACAGCACTGCCATTGAGAATAATACTCCGATCATACAAATCTGCGAGTTGGCATAGTAGGTCATACTTATCGAATACCACCATTTGGGGTCTACAATTTGAGAGTTATCGCCCAAAAGTCCGAAGCCAATTGCGCACGGAGCCAAAAAGAATCCCAACAATCCTAAGATTCTTTTTTGAAAAATCATCAGTTCTTTTTTTCCAGTACTTACCATTGTTTAATTGTTTAAATTTTAATAGTTTAACGATGTTTTAATAAATTTTTTCTTTGCCACAAATATAAGGCTATTTTTGATGTAATGCAACAAAGTTGATACTTTTTTACCATTCTTTGGCTACCCAATCAACAGTTATAAATCTGATAAGTTGTCCGTTGCTGTCAAGTATGCCCCATTTTTTGTTTAATGTGGCGAAGATTACACCTTGATTTACAAACACATCATCGTAGATTGGTGGAACAATTATTTTGCCCGTGGAGTTGATTAAGCCCATACGTCGGTTGTTTTCTACGATTGCATAGCCGTAACGGTCGAAGGGATAGGCAAATGAGAATTTCGGCTCTACTACAAAATTGCCTGTGGTGTCGATATATCCCCATCCTGTTTTGTAGAAAACCATTGCTAAGCCGTTGTTGCTAAACAGATGAGCCTCGCCGAATTTTGGTTCTATAACCCATTTGCCGGTGGTGTCGATGTATCCGTATTTGCCTTTGTAGGGGACTGGTGCCCAGCCGTTTGACCCAAATGCAGGATTATCTTTGTCTTCGAACTTTTGCTCTATTGCCCATTCGCCCGAGGTGTTGATAAAGCCAACATAACCGTTGAAACGTACCGTTGCCAAACCAAATTGATTGAAGGGAAATGCAAAGTCAAATTTTGGTTCAATAACCCATTTGCCTGTGGTGTCGATATATCCGTATTTGTCGTGATATTTTGCCACTCCCAATCCGTTGTTGCCAAACTCTGTAACATTTTGAAACTGCGGTTCTATCACCATTTTGCCTGTGGCGTCGATAAAGCCCCATTTATCGTTGATGCAAACGGGGCAGATGTTAAATTGGTTGAACTTACGTGCGTATTGAAACTGAGGCTCAATGATGATTTTGCCGTTACTATTCAAAAATCCGCATTGTGAAGGCTCTCCATCTTTGTAAACTGTTGTAAAACTTGCCAATCCGTTGTCGGCAAAATCGCCCAAAAATCTGTACACCGGCTCCACCACAAGGTCTCCTTTTTTGTTGACATATCCATATGTTTCGTGAAAAATATCACCAACCGAAACCTTAGCCAAACCATTGTTGCCAAAGCCGTTGCAATGATAAAACTGAGGTTCAATTACCCAATTGCCATCAATGTCGATAAAACCATTTTTGCCATCGCTACAAGCGGCGAAAAGAGTAATGTTGCTATCATTTTGTGCCGCTGCAATATTTGATGAGGCGGTGATGAGGCCTGCGATTAATAGTTCTTTGCTCATCTTTGTTGAGGAATTTTACTCATCAAATTCTATATAGATATCATCATCAACAATTGATAAAAATTCGCCTACCACCTTAACGAATTGAGGTTCAGCAACAGTTTTTCCGGATTTGTCAATTATTCCCCATTTTTTATTTTTCTTAACGAATATTACTTCACCGAATATTAAAACATCATCATACTGTGGCTTAATCACTATTTTTCCTGAATTATCAATAAATCCTTTTTCATTATCTACATCGATAACTGATAAGCCAAGGTTAGGATGTTTTTCAATTTTCATTAGATCAATAATTGGTTCTATAATATATTTGCCTGTCGCATCTATTAAACCTTTTTTGTCGTTGAGGAATACTTCTGCCACTCCATAGTCGTCAAAGATTGTTGCATTGTTGAACTGGGGCTGTATTATCATCATACCAGTCTGGTTGATGTATCCATATTTATTATTATTTGCCTTAACAGCGGCAAGCCCATTTGAAGCAAAAGGTAAAGCCTTTTTAAAGGTTGGCTCAATTACAATTTTTCCCTTGTCGTTGATGTATCCCCATTTACCATCGATTTTTACAGGGGCTAAACCTTGGTCGGAGAACGCATCAGCATCGTCGAACTGTGGCTCCACAAGAATTTTGCCCGATGTGTTGATAAAGCCATATTTGCCGTTCTGCTCAATACGGGCAAGTCCCTTTGTGTTAAAAGGTTTAATGGATTCATACTTTGTTTCAATTATTTTTTTGCCAGTCTTATCGATACAACCCCATTCATTATTAATCATAACAAAAGCAAAACCTTGGTCGGAGAACGCCTCAGCATTGTCGAACTGTGGCTCCACAACTATTTTGCCGGTTGTGTTCATAAAGCCATATTTGTTGTTAAGTTTTATACGAGCCAGTCCATTGGTGCTAAAATCATCAATTGACTCAAATTTCGGCTCTACCACTATACGTCCAGTTCTATCTATTATTCCACATTTGTCGTTTATTTCTACTAATATCAACCCGTTTGTCGACAAAAATTTCATATAGTCGTATTTAGGTTCAATTACAATTTTGCCCTTGGTATCGATACATCCCCAGAGATGATTTTCAAATATTTTAGTCAAGCCATTTGAAAAATAATCACTGACACCGCCAAACTTAGGTTCTATTACTATTTTTCCGTTTTTATCAACATATCCCCATTTTCCGTTGAGTTCGAACGGAGCCATTGCTACCGAATTGTCGTTACAGGGGTATGCATAATCGAACTTAGGTTCAACTATCCATTGTCCGTATTCGTTGATGAATCCCCATTTCTCTTCAATAACGGCGGGGATGATGTATTGACCATTGTTTTTATTTTGTGCAGTTGTTATGTTGGTTAATACAACCAACAAAATAATTAATAACAAGTTTTTTTTCATAGTTTATCTTTTTTTAATTAATTCTATTTTCCTGCGAAAACTAAAATAGTTTTATCTTGGTACAAAGATAATGTTTTTTTTGATTGCGGCAAATTATACTCAAAATAATGCTTTGAAAATTTTTATATCTCGCCAAAACTGCATATATTTTCACTGTTTTGGCGAGATATAAATTAAATATTACTTGTTGAAACCACCCAAAATCTCCTTAAACTCCTGCGGAATTATAGTTAGAATTTTGTCGGTGATGTTTTGCGGAATCTCCTCATATTCGGGACGGATTTCGTCGCAAGTGCGGTAGAGATTGTAGCCGAAGGTCTTGGTGATGTAATCTTTGATTTCCTCTTTTGATTTGCCGTTTCGTGCAAGGAAAATAGCCGCAGCCGTGGCTTGTGCGCCCTTGATGCCTTCGGGATGGTTGTGTACCAACCAAGGGATTCCTCAGCGACGCGAAATATATTCCCGCCAATATCGCCAAGCCTACAATAATTAAAATGATATACTCTGATAATTGCATAGATGTAAAATTTAGTTAGTTATCGGGGCAAATGTACGGAAAATTTCTTTCATCCCATTGCTTTTTTTTCAACTCTTTATTATATTTGTAAACCGAAAAACTCTGTATTATGAAACATTTAAACTATCTGATACCGCTTATGATGTTGTTTAACTTCTTATCTTGCAATATGTTTGGACAGAAGTCGCCTGAGTGCGGGGGTGTGGTGCACAATGTGCGCAAGACCAAACCGCTCAACAATGTTTCGGGTACTATTTCTAACATTAGTTTCAGTCTCTACAACGGAGAATGGAACCGCGAGCAATTCCCTTTGACATTGGATTTTGACCTTAAAGACGGCGTGTTTTCGGGAAGCGTTTGCCGCGACCAAGACTACGAAAGTTACAAGTTTGAGTACGACGCTGATGCCGACTTGGTTGGAAAACTGTCTAACTTATTAAAAGAGAGCGGAATAATGGAGTTTAACAATTGGAATGTAGTTGTTGCGGGACTTCCTCCCATCTACGATGTGAATATCAGCGCCAATTTTACGTCAAAGGAGCATCTCTATATCAATTTCAATGGCGGACGCGACCCGGTTGGCTTTAACGAATGTTTGCAAAAGTTTGTTATATCAGTTTGTGAATTAGTTGATTACGCCCCTGAAAAATGTCCCAAGGCAAAACCGTATGTGAGTCCGTATGTTGGCACACATCATTTTGTTTACAACAAGAACGGCAAGCATCAGGATTTCACTTTTATAGTTGAACCCAAAGGCAGTCCCGACGGCAATGCAGAGGTGATTTCCGACGGCGATTTCGGGTATGTACACCTTCGCTGTGCGGCCAATAAGGTGAGCGGAAAATACCATTTCGACGTGCTGAGGCATTACGACGATTCCAAGGTTAGGAATGTTACCAAAAATTCTTTGGCAGGCATCATCAGTATGCAAAAAGATGTATTCTTCCTTGAACCGTTGCAGGCGTGTCCCGATTTGCCCGACCGCTCGCTGTTAGAGCAGGAAAAATAATAATTGGTTTTTAATCACAACCTTATGCTAATTTTATTCGTAAAATCTATTTGAGAGGTTCGAAAAATAGTTTATCCTATATAATTGTTTCACTTTAAAAACCAAATGCTATGATCAAGAAAAGAACCATCATCACAGCCGCCGTTTTTGTGGCACTCGCCTCGTTTACTGCCTGCGGTGGCTTAGTCAGCAACAACAACCAACAACAGTCTGATTCTGACGACGAACAGACCGAGGAAACCGTCACAACCGAACAGACCGTTGCAGAATCCGACATCCAACAGCCGAAGGAAGAGCCGAAAGCCGAACCTGCCACTAAGAAATGGTACGAGGGCGATTTTGTAATCACTCATACAATGTATGTTGCTAAAACCGGCTTAACGCGAGTTTTCGCACGCAAGGGTAATGCTTTGGCTGTCAAGAACGAAACAGGTCCGCAATACCTCTACGTTTTTACCGATGACACCCGCACCGATTATATTGTAAGCGACCGTGGCTATGCTAAAAAATCTGAAAAAACGGGTTTGAACAGCGTTAACGACGGCATTTACAAGTATCTCAAAGGTCAGTTGGGTGACAATCTTTTCAAGGTGTTCAAGCCCGGCGATAAAGATTGCTCATTCAAGGACACGACAATTTTCGGGCGCCCTGCTTACGTTGTTACAAAGGTAGCCGCCGAGAAAAACTTCGCAGCCGAGGCATCGGGCAAGACCATCTTGCATATCGACAAGGAAAACAGCCTTGTGTCTTATAAATACGGAATTTTGACCACCACCATCAACGGCAACACAAGCACCACCGAAAATGTAGAGTTCAAGATAACTGATTTTTCTGACAATCCTACTTACGACGGTCTTATTATGAGCCTCGACGGACTGACGGAAATTACAAAATAATTATTTAATTTAGTATGAATCAATGCCTTTGCTGATATTTTTAGCAAAGGCATTTTTGGTATTAATACACTTTATTGTGGGTTACCCTAACTCCTCCAACATTTGTCCCGGATTTTCGGCCGCCTTCACGTTTGAGAACGCCTTGATGATGATTCCGTTTTCGTCGATGAGGTAAGAGATATGCACTTGCAGGCGGCGGAGATGTATGAGTGATGGGTACAACTTATTATTTTTTTATTATCTTTGCAGAAAATTACTTCGATATGGGCATAACATTTTTTGATGGAACAAATAAGTTTGTGTTTGATTTTGAACACGATGGCGCAACTGATATTATCACGCTTACGGGAAGCGGATACAAAGTTAAGGCGTTTGGACATTGCTTTTACTATGGATATGAGTTTCGCGACGATGTTTCGGGTAGTGTGCGGTCAGAATTTATTAAATATCTGAAATTTACGGGTGATTTAAAAAACAATTCCAATCTTACCGATTTTATAAAGCGTGCAGTTGATGCCCTCCACAAAAAAATCAACCTCTACGATTATGATCTTGTTGTAATGCCTGAATCGTCGAGCGAGGTTAACAAATATATGCTTCGTTACATTTACCGTTTTGCTCAGCCCCATTTGCAAAAAATGGAATTGATTAAGGCTTTGCCTTCTAATATTGATTTTGATATGGACGGTTATCGTGAGCAGTATTTGAATGATGTTTTAGAAAACGGGCGTCCGCGTTACACTGAAAAACAGAAAGATGAGGTTAAAAAATCTATTCAGTCAATGCTCGACGACATTCACCGAAAGGATTATTTTACAATTGCCAAAGATGTTAAAAAGAGTCGTTTCCGTCCTTATATTACGCGTTTTCTTACGTTTAAGACAGATGCTGATGCCGAACTTTGTGCGCAAATTCGCAAACAAAATGTGCTTATTATCGACGATGTAACCACCAGCGGCTCTACCCTTGGCGAGATTTTGAGAACTTTACGCATCATTAACGAGGATAATAAGATAACAATTTTTAGCCTTATTGGTAGAAAAGACTTGATGGCAGATTCGTTTGTATAATTAGGAATATTATCAATTCTTTTGGCTATAACTCGATTTTTTTCGGGGTTATAGCCGAGATTTTTAGGTAAAAGACGCTTTATCAAGTGCCAAAAATGTGTAAAAACACACAAAAATAGGTGCCAAAAATGTGTAAATTTACACATTTTTGGCACTTGACTATTTGTTATGATGGGAAAAAACATTATCTTTGCGGCATAAAAACATTAAGGCTATGGAAAGAGATATTTTTGAAAAACTTCGACAATGGAAAGACAGCAAAAACCGCAAGCCGCTTTTGTTGCAAGGTGCGCGTCAGATTGGCAAAACGTGGATTATGCGCGAATTTGGCAAGCGCGAATTTGAATTTGTCGCCGAGTTTAATATCGATGAAACTCAGAATTTAAAACAGGTGTTTGCCCGAAGCAAAGACCCGAAACGCCTTGTTGCAAATCTTTCGCTCTATACCGACGTGCCAATACAACCCGGGCGGACGCTCATCATCATCGACGAAATCCAAGAATCCGAGGACGCTCTCAATTCGTTGAAATATTTTGCCGAAAAAGCACCCGAATATGCCATAATTGCGGCGGGTTCGTTGCTCGGCGTGGCGGTCAAGAAGAAAAATATGGCTGTTCCCGTAGGCAAAGTGCACGTTGTCAAGATGTTTCCGCTTACATTCCGCGAGTTTTTGCGCGAGGCAGACATCAAGACGTTTCAATATTTGGAAAATCTCTCCACCCTCGACCACTTGCCCGAAATCATATTGTCGCGGCTTTTGGAGCAATATCGGCGATATTCGGTTTGTGGTGGTATGCCTGAGGCTGCGGCAGCTTTGCTTAATGGCAGCGGAATGGCGGCTGTTGACGAAATTCTCGACGATATTTTGAATTTGTACCAATTGGATTTTGCCAAATATGCTTCGCCTGTGGAGGTCAACCGCATAAGCGCAATTTGGCATTCGTTGCCGTCGCAATTGTCCAAAGAAAACCGCAAATTTATTTACAGCGTGGTGCGCACGGGAGCACGCGCCCGCGAATACGAAGACAGCCTTATTTGGCTCGAACAGGCAGGTTTGATTTACAAGGTTCACAACGTTTCCGCCCCGAAAATTCCGCTCAAAGCATACGAGGAACTGTCGGTTTTCAAACTTTACGCCTTGGATTGCGGACTTTTGCGCCGTTTGGCACATTTGAAGCCCGAAGCCGTATTGGACGGAAGCGAAGAATACAAGGAATTTCGTGGCGCAACTGCCGAAAATATGGTTCTTCAATCGCTTGTAACGCAAACCGACGGCATCCCCAACTATTGGACAAGCGGCAACCTCGCCGAAGTGGATTTTGTGATTCAAGATACCTTGGATATAATTCCCATTGAG
>JAEEGH010004304.1_pt1 | contig 36612 bp, 33 predicted proteins | sample 9134181 | NCBI WGS metagenome assembly JAEEGH01 (sample SAMN16246544, study PRJNA631951) | gut metagenome | biome: gut microbiome; feature: rumen; material: DP-attached | host: Bos | place: Iran: Karaj | collected 2018-10
CTGTCGCAGGGCGAGCGCCAGCTCCTCGCGATCGCCCGCGCCGCCGTGGCGGACCCGCCCGTGCTCATCCTGGACGAGGCGACCTCCTCCATCGACACGCGCACGGAAAGACTTATCCAGCAGGGGATGGACTCCCTGATGAAGGGGCGCACGACCTTCGTGATCGCCCACCGCCTGTCCACGGTCCAGAACGCGGACTACATCGCCGTGATGGACCACGGCCGCATCATCGAACGCGGCAAGCACTTCGAGCTCCTGGAGCAGAAGGGCAAGTATTATGAACTCTATACCGGAAACCAGATTGCATAGCATGGAATACAGGAATCTTACTCAGAAGGAAATCAGTCAATTGCAGGCCGCCGGCTGCGAAGCGGAAGACTGGGGGAACGTGCTGACGTCCGCCCCGTCGGTGGACCATATCAAGCGGGTGCGCTTCTCCGGCACCGTGCGTTTCGGAAAGTTCGGGCGGGAATTCACGTTCCCCGGCGGACTCCGCAAGCATGCCGGCATGCATGATGCGACCCTGCACAACGTGACGGTCGGGGACGACTGTCTCATCGAGAACATATCCAACTACATCGCCAATTACGAGATCGGCCACGACACGGTCCTGGAGAACGTGGACCTGGTCCTGACGGACGGCCCCTGCCGCTTCGGCAACGGCGTTTCCGTCTCGGTCCTGAACGAGACCGGCGGCCGCGAGGTGCTCATCTACGACCGCCTCACCGCGCAGATCGCCTACGTGATGGCGATGTACCGCCACCGCCCGGAACTCGTGAAGGTCCTGGACCGGATGGTCGAAGACTATGCGAAGTCCCAGGAATCGACCGTCGGCCGGATCGGCAGCCACGTGTTCATCCGCAACACGCGCTACCTGAACAGCGTGCGGATCGGGGATTATGCGGTCATCAGCGGCGTGAACCGGCTTCGCAACGGCAGCGTGCACAGCAATGAGGCTGCGCCGACCCAGATCGGCCACGGGGTGATCGCCGACAATTTCATCATCTGCAGCGGCTCCCATCTCACGGACAACGCGACTTTCACGCGCTGTTTCATCGGCCAGGCCTGCCACTTCGGACACGGATACAGCGCTTCCGATTCCCTGTTCTTCTCCAACTGCCAGGGGGAGAACGGCGAGGCCTGCTCCATCTTCGCGGGCCCGTTCACGGTGACGCACCACAAGTCGACGCTCCTGATCGCGGGCCATTTCTCTTTCATGAACGCGGGCAGCGGCTCCAACCAGTCCAACCACATGTACAAGCTGGGGCCCATCCACCAGGGCATCCTCGAGCGCGGCGCGAAGACTTCGTCCGACTCCTACATCCTCTGGCCTTCCCGCGTGGGCGCCTTCTCGCTCGTGATGGGCCGGCACGTGAACCATTCCGATACCACGTGGCTTCCGTTCTCGTACCTCATCGAGCAGCAGAATACGACCTACCTCGTGCCGGGCGTGAACCTCCGGAGCGTGGGCACCATCCGCGACGCCCAGAAGTGGCCCAAGCGCGACGCCCGCAAGGATCCCGACCGCCTGGACTGCATCAACTACAACCTGCTGAGCCCCTATACCATCCAGAAGATGTTCAAGGGCATCCAGCTGCTGAAGAACCTGCAGCATTCCTCCGGCGAGCTTTCCGACATCTATTCCTACCATAGCGCCAAGATCCGGAACAGTTCCCTCCGGAAGGGACTGGACCTGTACCGGATCGCCATCACCAAGTTCCTGGGGAACTCCATCATCAAGAAGCTGGAAGATCTCCCTGCGGACGCCTCCGACGAGGCGCTCCGGGAAGCCCTGAAGCCGGAACTCCCCGACGGAAAGGGCAAGTGGACGGACCTCAGCGGCCTCATCGCCCCGAAGGCGCTGGTGGATGCGCTGCTGGACCGGATCGAGAAAGGGGAGGTCAAGGACCTGGAGACCGTGGACGGCGTCTTCCGCCGGATGCACGCGGACTACTACCGGCTGGAATGGACCTGGGCCTATGACAAGTATGCCGAGTTCTTCGGTTTCCCGCTGGAGACGGTGACGGCCGCCCAGGTGCGGGAAATCGTGATGAAGTGGAAGGAGGCGGTCATCGGCTTGGACGAGATGCTGTACGAAGACGCCCGGAAGGAGTTCAACCTGGCGTCGATGACCGGCTTCGGCGCCGATGGCTCCCGCGAGGAGAAAGAGCTTGATTTCGAGCAGGTCCGGGGCGACTTCGAGTCCAATTCCTTCGTGCAGGCCGTCCTGGAGCACATCCGCGTGAAGCGCGCCCTCGGCGACGAGTTGCTCGCGCGTCTCCGGGCTTGATTTGGCAATATGGGAAAAAGGTCGTACCTTTACGACGAACTAAAACCTGTCCCTGAATGTCGTTTTTCCGACAGATCTTTTCCTCCAAGATCCTTCCGTCTTGGACGATCCTGCTTTTCGACGCCATCGTCGTAGCGGTTTCGGTCCTGTTTGCGTACCTGATCCGGTTTCCGATCGTGGAAACGATGGGCTCGGGGCATTTCCCCTGGTGGTCCGTTTTCGTCATCACGTTTGTCAACCTGATCTTCTTCCGGTTGTTCCGCACCTATTCGAACATCCTGCGGCTCTCGTCCTTCGTGGATGTGATGCACGTGTTCGTGGCCTTGACGCTGGCCTTTTTCTGCAACGCCGTCATCTCCTTGCTGTGGCCAGTGGTCTTCGGAACCCCGTTCGCTTCCTTCTCCGTCGTGTTCATCGCGTACCTCGTCAGTTTCGCCGTCCTGGCTTGCTCCAGGATGATGATCAAGATGATGTACGACTACTTCAAGCAGAACAAGCAGTCGATGCTGAACACCTACATCTACGGGACGACGACCGGCATCGACATCGCGAAATCCCTCCGCACGGAGGCTGACAACCGCTTCCACATCGTGGGCTTCGTCAGCGATGACCCGAACGTCGTGGGAAAGGTGATGATGGGCGTGAACGTCTATCCCAATGACGGGGAGCTTCCCGAGCATTTCCGGCATGACCGGGTCACCGCCCTGATCGTCTCGCCGGCCAAGGCCAAGACCCTGAAGGATTCGGACCTGGCGGACCGGGTCCTCAAGGAGGGCGTCAAGATCTACCTGGCGCCGGAAGTCTCGGACGACTGGGATCCCAGCCAGCGGAAGCAGGTGGTGAAGGAGGTCCAGATCGAGGACCTGCTGGGCCGCGACCCCATCAAGATCAACATGCAGGAGATCGCCGCGCACCTGGAAGGGAAGCGCGTGCTCATCACCGGCGCCGCGGGCTCCATCGGCAGCGAGATCATGCGCCAGGTGGCGAAGTTCAACCCCTACCAGCTCATCCTGATCGACTGCGCGGAGACGCCGCTGCACGACCTCCGGCTGGAACTCAAGAACAAGTGGTCGGAGATCGAGGCGCCCACCATCGTGGCGAACATCACCAACAAGGCCCGGATGGAGTCCATCTTCGCCGAATACAGGCCGGACTATGTCTTCCACGCCGCGGCCTACAAGCACGTGCCGATGATGGAGGACAACGTGTCCGAGGCCATCCAGAACAACGTCCTGGGGACGCGGACCATCGCGGACCTGGCCGTGAAATACGGCGTGCGCCGCTTCGTGATGGTGTCCACCGACAAGGCGGTGAATCCGTCCAACGTGATGGGCTGCTCCAAGCGTATCTGCGAGATCTATGTCCAGGCCCTGGCCCGCAAGGTCCAGAAGGACGGATCGGCCCCGACCCAGTTCATCACCACCCGTTTCGGGAACGTGCTGGGTTCCAACGGTTCCGTGATCCCGCTCTTCCGCAAGCAGATCGCCGCAGGCGGCCCGGTCACCGTGACGCATCCGGAGATCATCCGCTATTTCATGACCATTCCGGAGGCCTGCCAGCTGGTGCTGGAGGCCGGCAGCATGGGCAAGAGCGGCGAGATCTACATCTTCGACATGGGCCAGCCCGTGAAGATCGCGGACCTGGCGAAGAAGATGATCCAGCTCTCCGGCCGGACCGACGTGAAGATTGAGTACACGGGACTCCGCCATGGCGAGAAACTCTACGAAGAACTCCTTGCGACCCGTGAGAACACGAAACCCACGTCCCACGACAAGATCATGATCGCTTCCGTCCGGGAGTATGACTTCGAAGACGTTTCCGACGACATCGAAAACCTCATCAACTGCAGCTACCAGTTCGACTCGATGGCCACGGTAGCCAAGATGAAGGACCTCGTACCGGAATTCAAGAGCCTGAATTCCAAGTACTCGGTCCTGGACAATCAATAGGAAGGATCAGATTCCTCAGAGGATACCGAGGAGGTGGCTGCGGGAAAGCATGCAGTCACCGATCGGCGCGGCCTGGTTCCGGAGCTTGGAGAACTTGATGGCCGTGTCCTGGTTCGCGATGGTCTGCGCGTGGCGTTTCACGGCGCTGCGGACGGCCAGCAGGAGATAGTCTCCCGCCATGGCCACCTTGCCGCCGAGGACGACGAGCTGCGGGTTGAAGACATTGATCAGGCCCGCCAGGCCGCGGCCGAGGTTGGCGCCGATCTTCTCGATGGTCTCGATGGTGAGGATGTCCTCCTCCTGGACCGCCTTGAAGATGTCGTTCAGGTTCACCTTGCCCTGGTCCTTGAAGATCCGGGAGAGGGAAGAGGCGCGGCCCGCCTGGAGCTGCTCGCTGATCATGCGCACGAGCGCGGAGCCCGAGGCGCCGGTCTCGAGGCAGCCGACCTTGCCGCAGCGGCAGATCTGGTCGTTGTCCAGGAGCGGGAAATGGCCGAATTCGCCCGAATAGCCGGACGTGCCGTAGTACAGGCGCCCGTCCAGGATCATGCCCATGCCCAGACCCCAGCTCACGTTGACGAAGAGGACGTTCTTTTCCTTCTTGACCACGCCGGAGAGGTACTCGCCGTAGGTCATGGCCCGGGAGTCGTTCTCGATGACCACGGGGATGTCCAGGTCCTCGGAGAGGATCTTGTTGATGGGACGGTCCGGATCGAAGGAGTAGAGGTTGCTGTAACCCGTCTTCGGGTTCACGCGGCCGGCCACGCTGATGCCCATTCCGAGGACGCGGTTCCAGTCCAGGTCGTGCTCCACGAAGAAATCGCGGATGTTCTTCGAGATGGTGTGGAGGCAGGCTTCGTCGATTTCCAGGATGAAGGGAATGTTGTCCTCGAAGCAGACGAGGCCGCCCTTGAAGTCGGTGACCGCGATGCTGGCGTGCGTGTGCCGGATGTCCAGGCCGATGAAATAGCCGGCCTCGGGGTTCAGCCCGTAGATGCTGGGCCGGCGGCCGCCGGACGTGCCGGACTTTCCGAGCTCGATCATGAAACCTTCGTCCATCAGTTCGCCGATGAGTTTCGTCACCGTGGGGACGCTGGTGTTGATCTGCTCGCTGAGGGCGGCGATGCTATATTCCCCGCTCTGGATGCAGAGCCGGAGGATGGTCTTTTTCAGGATGGAATTCTTGTTGTCTTTTTTGTCTAGGAAAGTAGTTCGCATCGTCTTTCGATTTAGATGTGCAAAAATACGATAATTTTTTAGAAATTCAAAGAAGGTTTTGAAAATTCCTTAAATTATTTTTGAGAATATCCCCTCTCTTGGCAAGTTCGGTGAAAAACGTTATATTTGTCAGTTGAGAAAAAGGTACGCTATGTTCGGAAGGCTCAAAAAAAGGATGAATTCGTTCCGGCTGTCGATCAAGTCGAAAATGGTGCTGGCCCTGAGCGCCATCGCCGTCGTCCTGATCGTGTCGGGCGTCATCTCCTTTATCGAATACAGGCGCATGTCCACCTACGTGTCCGACATGATCGCCGAGGATATCAACAGCATCAATGTGGCGCAGAAGCTGGCGGCGGTCACCGACAGCTACAACCTGCAGATCCTGACCGTCATCGGCGACGACTCGCTGAATTCGCTGCCGGACTTCGACCAGCAGGGGTTCGTCTCCTATTGTGATTCGCTGCGTTCCTCCTTCTCCGGCGAGAATGTCCTCCCGCTGACGGACTCCGTCCTGTATTCCTACTCGGCGTACATGCTCACGTCCCTGGAACTGGAGCAGGTCCTCCAGTCCGACTTCATCGACTCCCGGACCTGGTACTTCGAGCGCCTGCAGCCTTCCTTCAACCGGCTGAACGGGGACATCGACCGCCTCAGCCAGGCCATGTACGACGACCTGCAGGCGAATTCCGAGGATTTCGACCAGGGCTTCATCCGCAGCATGATGCCGGTGGTCGCCTCCGTCGCCGTGGGCGTCCTCCTCGTGATCCTCCTGATGTTCTTCATCGTCAGCTACTACGTGAATCCGCTGAACCGGATGCTCGCGGGCCTGGACGATTACCGGTCCATGGGCCGGCGTTACGGCTATGCCTTCGAAGGGGACGACCAGCTGGCCGACCTGAACCAGGGCATCACCGAACTCACCGAGGAGAACCGGCAGTACCGCCGCCGGATCAAGCTCCTGAAGGAAACCCAGTCCCGGACGGAGGAAACCGAATGAACCTGAAAGTCATATCGCGGAACACGGGAATGGCGCTCCTCGTGAGCTCGCTGTTCATGCTGGTCGCGGCGGGCATTTCGCTGTACGACGGCGGGGACAAGGCCCTGGCGCCGCTCCTGATCAGTTTCGCGCTGACTTTCACCGTGGGCATCTTCCCCTTCATCTTCGTGCGGAAGACGGACGGAATCACGCTCCGGGACGGCTACATGATCATCTTCCTGTCCTGGATCCTTTCCTTCGTGTTCGGCATGCTGCCTTATGTGCTGTATGGCGGCCCGTTCACCCTGGCCAACGCCTGGTTCGAGTGCGTGTCGGGCTTCACCACCACGGGCGCCACGATCCTCGAGGATGTGGAGGCGCTTCCGCGGAGCCTGCTGTTCTGGCGCTCTTCCACCCATTTCATCGGCGGTCTCGGTGTCGTGGTGTTCCTGCTCCTGATCATCCCGAACTCCTCGCCGGTGCGCCTGCGGCTCACGAACATGGAGCTGTCGTCCCTTTCCCGCGAGGACTACCAGTCCCGGGCCAACAAGTCCGTGTCCATCTTCGCGCGGGTGTATCTCGTCCTCTTCGCCCTGGCTTTCCTGAGTTTCTGGGCGGCCGGCATGTCCGCGTTCGATGCGGTCAACCATGCCTTCAGCGTCTGCGCGACGGGGGGATTCTCCACCCATAACCTGTCCGTGGGCTATTTCCATTCCACGCTCATCTCCGTCCTCACGATCATCTTCATGGTCCTGGCCTCGCTGCATTTCGGCCTGCTCTACATCGCGTTCGTGTCCCGTTCGCTCCGTCCGCTCAACAACCCGGTGCTGAAGTTCTTCCTGTTCAGCCTGGCCGGCGGCTCCTTGCTGGCGGCCGTCTCGCTCAAGCTGCAGGGGGTGGATGCCACCTGGGGGGAGGCTCTCCTGGATGCGACGTTCCATGTGGCCAGCTACACATCCACGTCGGGCCTGGCCATCAGTGACAATGCGAACTGGCCGATGCTGCCGTGCTTCATCCTGGTCCTGGGCGGCCTCGTCTGCGGCTGCGCGGGCTCCACGACCTGCGGCCTCAAGTCCGACCGCGTGCTGGTGCTGTTCAAGGCCATCCGGATGCAGATCGTCAAGACCCTGTATCCCTCCTCCATCTTCGAGGTCCGCTTCGGCAAGCGGTCCATCCGGGACGAGGACGTGTATCAGCAGATCCTCTATATCGCCCTGTTCCTGCTCCTGATCGCCCTGTCGTCCGTCCTGTGCATCGTGATCGGTGACCCGAACCAGCACGCCCTCCTGGGCTCCATCGCCTCGCTGACGAACGTGGGACCTTCCCTGGGAACCATCGGCTCGTTCGGCAACTACAACGCAGAGCCGGACGCGCTCAAGATCATCTTCTCGTTCGACATGTTCCTTGGCCGCGTGGAAATCTATCCCGTCCTCGCCGTCATCGCGAGCATTTTCCACAAGGGCTAGCCTATGGACCGGGCAGGATTCCTGTACCACGAGTTCCTGCGTCGCCTCCCGTACGAGCCGACGTCCTGCCAGGATGCCCTGATGCGCGACATCGGGGAATTCCTGACTTCGGACGAGGGCGACATCCTGGTCGTGAACGGCTACGCCGGCACCGGCAAGACGACCGTGCTGGCGGCTGTCGTATCGGCCTTCACGGACCTGAAGACACCCGTCATCCTGATGGCGCCGACCGGGCGGTCGGCCAAGGTGCTGTCCGGCTACACCGGGCGTCCTGCCTCGACGGTCCACAAACAGATCTATCGGCAGAAATCGCACGGAGACGACGGTTTCGGCCAGTTTTCCCTGGCGCCGAACAAGGCGAAGAACACGCTCTTCATCGTGGATGAGGTGTCGCTCATCGGCATCGAGGCGGGGGAGCGGCAGAGTACCGCGGCCTTCGGCTCGGGCAACTTGCTGGAGGACCTCATCCTGTACATGCGCAGCGGGGTCGACTGCCGGATGATCCTGGTCGGCGATTCGGCGCAGCTCCCGCCCGTGGGCCTGGACCGGTCTCCGGCGCTGTCGGAGGAGTACATGTCCGGCGTCGGCGGCGTCCGCTTCTCGGAGCTGAGGACGGTGGTCCGCCAGCAGGCGGATTCGGGCATTCTCGTGAACGCGACGCACCTGCGGGAACTGCTGGAAGAGGATTGCGAGATTCCGCTGGACGAGCTGGGGCTGACGGTCGAGGGTTTCGACGACGTGCGGCGCATTTCCGGCGGCGAACTCATCGAGACATTGACCGACGCCTATGCGAAGTACGGCGAGGACGAGACCATCGTCCTGTGCCGGTCCAACAAGCGGGCGAACCGCTACAACGCCGGGATCCGCGCGCAGGTCCTGTTCCGCGAAGAGCGTCTCGTGCGGGAGGACAAGCTGATGATCGTGCGGAACTGCTACCATTTCGCCGAGGAACTGGAAGGAACGGATTACATCGCCAACGGCGACATCTGCAAACTGGTCCGCATCAGCCATTACGAGGACCGTTACGGCCTTCATTTCGCGGATGCGCGGCTCTCGTTCCCGGATTACCAGGACCAGGAGATCGTGGCCAAGGTCCTGCTGGACACGCTGGACGCCGAATCCGCGTCCCTGACCTACGAGCAGGCGAACGCCCTGTACCAGGGTGTCAGCGAGGATTACGCGCACCTGTCCACCAAGAAGAAACGCTACGACGCCGTCCGGGAGGACCCTTTCTTCAACGCCCTGCAGCTGAAATATGCCAATGCCATCACCGGCCACAAATCGCAGGGCGGCCAGTGGCGCTGTGTCTTCATCGACAATCCCTTCTGGCAGGATTTCCTCACCCCGGACGACCTCAAATGGCTCTACACGGCCCTCACGCGCGCCGTCGAAAAAGTATATCTCGTGAATTTCAAAAACGAACTGTTTGTTTAACCTTGTCATTTCGAGCGAAGTCGAGAAATCTAATCATTTGTGATATGAAGAAGTTATTCCTTACATTAACCTTCCTCGCAGCCCTTGCCCTCGGCGCTTCCGCCCAGGAGTTCAACCGGATGCCCTATGCCTACAAGTGGCTGGGCGACAAGGAAGTGGCGTTCACCTACAACGGAATGTACACCGATGACGCTTGCTTCAAGCTGGTGATGCCCAAAGGCACGAAGGTGACGGGCGTAAAGGCCCCGGAGAAGTTCTCCGATTTTCCGCTGCGGCCCGAAGGCGCCGTGAACCTCACCTATTCGCCGGATTCCACGATGCTCGCCTTCACCCGGGCCAATGACCTCTATGTGGTGTCCATCGCCGACGGGAAGGAATGCCGCCTGACCTTCGACGGAACGGAGACGGTGATGAACGGATACGCCTCCTGGGTGTACTACGAGGAGATTCTCGGCCGTCCGTCCCGCTACCGCGCGTTCTGGTGGTCGCCGGACAGCAAGAAGCTCGCCTTCTATCATTTCGACGATACGGAGGTGCCGATGTTCCCGATCTATTCGCCCTTCGGCCAGGACGGGAAGATCCGCGAGACGCATTACCCGAAGGTGGGGGAGAAGAACCCGGACGTGAAGATCGGCTTTGTCGATGTGCCCGCGGCCTTCGCCGGCCGGGTGTCGACGGTCTGGGCCGATTTCGACGAGAAGGAGGACCAGTACTTCGGCATCCCGTTCTGGTCGGACGACTCCCGGACCTTCTACGTGGCCCGCGAACCGCGCATCCAGAACACCCTGGACCTGTACGCCGTGTCGCCGGTGGACGGTTCCAAGAACGTCCTCTACCACGAGCATTATCCCACCTGGCTGGACTGGATCGAGGGCATGCTGTTCACGGAGAAGGGCCTGTACATGGTCCGCGCCTTCGAGACGGGCTGGCAGCAGATCTATTTCCTGGGCTATGACGGCACGGTCCGCCGCCTGACCGACGGCCCGAACTGGCGCATCGCCCTGGTCCGCGCGGAAAAGGACGGCACCGTCTATTTCACCGCCCAGCGGGACGATCTCCACATCCGCCAGGCCCTTTACAAGGTCTCCCCGAAGGGAGTCATCACGCCCCTGACGGACGAATCCCTGAATGTGGCCGGCGTGCAGTTCTCCCCGGACGGCAAGTATTTCGTCGCGCAGACTTCTTCCCTGCACGTTCCGGCGCAACTGCGTGTGTATCAGACTTCCAAGCCTTCCAAGAACTGGCTGGTCGCGGACCAGAAGGGACCTGACTATGATGCTTCCAAGTACTCGCTCGGCGAGGTGATCACCATCCGTCGCGACGGGTTCGAGTTCCCGGGCATCATCATCTATCCGGTCGACTTCGACCCGGCGAAAAAGTATCCCGTCCATGTGGACATCTACGGTGGTCCGGACTCCCCGCAGGTGACCGACCGCTGGACTGCGCCCACCCGCTATGCCTGGTATCGGCAGAACGGCATCATCGAGGTCATCGCGGACAACCGCGCCTCGGGCCACAACGGCCGCGCCGGCCTGGACTGCATCTACAAGCAGCTCGCCACGGTGGAGGTCGACGACTTCGTCGCCTGGGCGGAATACCTCCAGACGCTTCCGTACGTGCAGGGGGACAAGATCGGTGTCGAAGGCTTCTCCTTCGGCGGCACGATGACGGCCTTGCTGGTGGCGACGGCCCCGCAGGCCTTCCACTACGGCATCGCCGGCGGCGGTGTCTATGACTGGAAACTCTACGACACGCACTACACGGAGCGCTTCATGTCCACGCCCGAGGACAACCCGGACGGCTACGCCCGCACCCGCGTCGTGGACCGCATCGCCTCCTACCCGGCCCGGCCCGGTGATGACGGCACCGTAATGCTCAAGCTCACCCACGGCACCGGTGACGACAACGTCCACTACCAGAACACCCTCCAGCTCATCGACGCCCTCCACAAGATCGGCGCCTCCTTCGACTTCATGGTCTACCCCGACGGCATGCACGGCTACCGCGGCTACCAGGGCATGCACTTCCAGGCGGAAAACAACGCCTTCTGGCTCAAGTACCTGAAAGGGGAGTAGCTAGGCGTCATTCCGGGCCTGACCGGGAATCTCTCAAATCGCTCGGGCACGAAAATGATGCCCTGTGCAACGAAACGTGGCCGACCCCAGGTGTTGAATAGGGGGTCGGCCACGATTCGTGTCGTATGAGGGCGAAAGCGTGCCCGAGCGTATTCGGCATTTTTCCCTATCTGTCTTTTTACGCGTTTTTCCTTGATTTTTGTTGAAACGGTTTCTCTGAAAACCGCGTTGTAAGCTTCTGGAATGGGCTTTTCTTTTTTTATCCGTTTCCCTTTTTGCGAAAACGGATAGGTCGCAGTACCTTGCGGGCAAAAGAAGAGTATGAAGGACGAAGTGGTTGAAAACATGTGGCATGTCTATTCGGACGGCACCCGGGCTGATATTCCTTTCAATACGGATGAAGACAAGTTGTTTGCCTGGAACAGTGTGGCGGTTTGTGCAGAGATCGCCGGAGTGCAGGTGTGGGTGTCGACGGTGAATGATACACATCTTCACACCGTGGTGAAAGGCGTGGAGGTTCGCGTGAAACGGTATCGGGACGTCCTCCAGCAGCGGCTGCAGACGCGGTTTCCGGGGCAGGGCGTCTATTTTGCTTGTGACCCGATCAAAACGCACGATGATGTCCTGATCAAGTTCATGTACGTGTATCGGAACTGCCTGGACTTTTTCAAGAACCTCCCCGGGGAGTATGCCTGGGGTTCTGGGAACATCTACTTTTCCGAGAAACGTCATTTCTTCAAGGGACGAAGGATCGGAGACATGTCGGTGCGGGAACAACGCCGTCTGTTCCACACGAAAATACCCCTTCCAGCCCATTGGATGTGTGATTATGACGGAAGAATCCTTCCGGAATCCTTCATTGACTATGAATCAGTAGAGCATTTTTTCCGATCCGTGTTCACCTATATCGCCTTCATGCATATCAAGAAAGATGATGAGGCGAGGTTGAAGCAACAGATTCATAGCCGTTATCTTGAATCTCGTTCAATCCAGGATCTCCGGCGGCTGGGCAACGAAATATGCGTGAGACGGTGTGGACGAAAACTATCCAAGGCATCGTTCAAGACTCGCTTGGATGTCGCTGTCGAAATGCTCCGTCGCGGTCTCTCCGGCCGTTCCGCCAGCCTGGCCAAGGCCCTTATTCTCAAACCGCAGGACCTTGAGTTGCTGGTGTAACAGTGAGTATGCGCGGGAAGGTCTGGCGGGCGGCGGGGGCTCCGGCGTCATGCGTCTTTCATCGTGCTCGCACTGTGTCGGGAAGGCGCTTGACGGCGAACTTTTAGATTTGCACCATCGTTCTGGAAGAACACTTCCAACGGTGGTGCGACTTATAAGTTGTGATAGCTCTCTATCTAAGATACGTTTTAATTACCACCGTTTTGACATACTATTACAGGTGGCTGAACTTAGACGCCAGATGGTTTATAATGTCCAAGAGGAGTTTTAGTTGTCAATATTACATCACAGGTGGCTGAACTACGACGGCTGATGGATTATAACCAAAGCGAGTTTTAGTTGCCACCTGTTTTGAAAAGAACGGATCTTCAGCCGGAGACAATGGTTAACTTTGAGAGATGTTAAACAAAGGGTTAACCAGGGAGAGGACGTTAACAGCCTGTGGCTTAGACATGGAAGTCTATCGTGAGCAATCGACTCCTCTCCCCATACCGCGTTGAAGTGACCAATTAGAATAATAGACCGCGAGTGTCTGGTAAAAGTTTCAGTCGGTGGTTCAATACGGCGGTTAACCACAAAGCACACGCAAATATATGCATTATTCTCATTACATTGGAGTTGACATCTCCAAGAACACGCTTGATGCGGCCATTTATGCCGCTGAGATGCGAAGGTCAGATACCAAACATCTGACCAATGATGCCGCCGGCCTCAAAGAACTCGTTGCTTGGGCTAGGACGGCCGGAGCAAAGCCGAAGGATATGCTTATCTGTGCCGAACACACCGGCATATACGGCGATGCACTGCAGACATTCTGCGAAAAGAAAGGCATCGCCCTCTGTATGGAAAGCCCCCTTCAAATCAAGCGTTCCATGGGTCTGGTCCGTGGGAAGGATGACCAGATTGACGCAATCCGGATCGCACAGTATGCTTATGTTCACAAGGACAAACTTAAACTCTTCCATCGCCCCTCAAAGAGTATTATCCAGCTATCCAACCTTTTACGAGAAAGGCGCCTATATGTACGCCAGAAGACAACCCTGAGATCACAGCAAGGAGAATTTGGGCACTATGAGACCGCCCAGAGCCGCAGTCGGCGTGAAAGCCTTATTAGAAAGCAAGATGCGGCCATAGACTCCGTTGAAAAGCAGATGCTGGAGATTATCGAGGGCGATGCTGCACTCAAGAGAACCTATGATTTGATTCTCAGTGTTGTTGGGGTCGGGATTATCACGGCCATAGATACCATCGTATATACCAATAACTTCCAGAACTTTGATACACCTCGCCAATACGCCAGTTTTATCGGTGTCGCGCCATTTGACCACACATCCGGCACAAGTGTCTATGGCCGTACCCGCGTGTCTCAGTTCTGCCGCAAACAACAGAAGGTATCGATCACTATGGCTGCACGGAGTGCGATCATCCACGACCCGTGGATGAAGAACTACTACCATCGCAAGATGAAAGAGAAGGGTGATCTTCGGAGCCAGCACGGTGTCGTACTCAATGCCGTCAAGTTCAAACTCATCCTCAGGATGTTCGCAGTGGTAAAGTCCGGGATCCCCTATAAAGTCATGAAGTATTGAATACAATCGGTTGAACTATCATAATACTAGCTTCTTAGTGCCAGATTGTACCCGAGCGGTTGCAAATTAGATATTTAGACCGCGTGTCTGCTGAAAGTTATAGAAAAGCTCAATCTCGAGTTCTCTCTGGTCGATAGTCTGCCATCTAAATACTCGCATCGTTGTATGGAATGCCTGTCATTCTCATACTGCCTCATCTATATCTCTTATCCAGGGGTAGCCGCGCGGCAAGGGGCGGGACGCCCCGATGAGCGCAATTACAGAATACAAACTCTCCGTTGAATCGAAGGGAAAACTTTGACATCACTTTTTCGGGAAAAGACTTGGAAAAGTCTTAGAATACTCGCTCAGTTAGTCCCGCTGGCGGGCCTAACTAGCGCTCAAACAAACGCCGTCATCCCTTCCGGGACCGCGCCTTCCCTCGCGGCTCGCGTTCGATGAAAGCCGAAATCCGCCGGAGCCACCCGCCGCCCGCTTAAGACCTCCCCAAACTGATTGCCAAAACGGTCGGCTACGAAATAGCCGTCCTATGCAATGAAACGTGGCCGACCCTGGGTTCCGGATTGGGGGTCGGCTACGTTTAGGGTCGTGAAAGGGCATTTTCGTGTCCGATGCTTCTTGGTGTTGAGTGCTCCTTTTTGTCATTTCGAGCGCAGTCGAGAAATCTTTCTTCCGGCTACGTCTTTTCATCCTACCCGAGCTTGCCCCTTCCATGATTCCTAGTTTGACCCGGAATCTGAAAGAATGTTGTAAATTTTATTTGCAAATATGTAAATTATACTTTACTTTTGTAGTGTTAAACTTTACACGATATGGACACACAAAAGAAATTGTATCTGTTACCGCACCGGTGTCAGTTGATTGGGTGGATTCTGATCGGGTTCTCCCTGGTTTTCGCTATAGGCAGCCTGCTGTTCATCAAAGGGCAAAGCAATCGAGAAACATATGCTGGAATGGGTATCATTTTCTCATTTATCGGTCTGTTTCTTGCCGGATTGTCCCGGGAAAGACAGGAAGATGAGTTTACAGTGTTCTTACGCACTCGCTCGGCCTTGACGGCGGTTGCTTTCATGTTTGCGTTTAGAATCCTCCTTGTCCTGATCATGTTGACTATGGGTATGTTGACAACAATGAATGTGATTGGTGAAGAAGTGTTCTTGGACAACCGTACTGTGGCTCTTTCTTTCAAATCTCTCCTGAAACCTACCGGTTTTAGTGGTGCCTTTGTCCTGTATCTACTGTTGTACAAGATTCGCCTGGCCCGCTACTACAAGGAGGTCAATGATGAAGAATAATAATCAGAATGAAACCAGATAAGCTATGAACACGCAAAAGAAAGTATTCCTGTTGCCGTACAAGTGCCAGGTTGTCGGTTGGTTTATTGCGGGAGCCGCACTGCTGGTAATGATCGGGTCCTTCTTCTTCGGACTGGATGATATGCTATTGGTCCGTTTTCAGATATATGGCATGCTGTTTCTGTATTTGGGATGCTTCTTGGTAGGGTTTGCCCGCGAGAAAACTGAGGATGAGTTCACCCAGTATCTCCGCACCAGTTCCGCGCTGACCGCCTTGCTTGTGATCTGCGCGTTGCGCTTCCTGCTTCATACCGTTTTGGCGATACTCCAAATCTCCGGCCCCCTTGAGAAGGATTTTCATGATCTGCTCAAGGATGCGTTCGATGGTTTCGCAAGCTTCGGCTCCGTGTTTATCCTGTATCTGATCCTGTACAAGATCCGTCTCGGCCGGTATAACAAGGAGGGGGCCGATGAAGAATAACATCCGTGTCGAAAGGGCCGTGCTGCGCATCTCGCAGCAGGAGCTCGCCGATGCAGTCGGGGTGTCCCGACAAACCATATACGCCATCGAGAACGGGAAGTTCATCCCTTCTACTGAACTGGCCCTCAAGTTGTCGGCCTATTTCGGGAAGACGGTCAATGACATCTTCTCGCTTGACTGATTCTCCGCCATTCCCTGTGTTCCTTCGACTGGCTCAGGAGCCACCGGGATTCTTTTAAATCGGTCGGCTACGAAATATCCCTCCTACGCAACGAAATGTGGCCGACCCCGGGTGTTGAATAGGGGGTCGGCCAAGATTCGTGTCGCGAGAGGGCAATAGCGTGTCCGAGGGTTCTTGAGCGGCGTGTCGATCGTTACATAATCACCGTTATCCCCGTCTTGCCATGCAGTCATTCCGAGCTTGTCCCGGAATCTCTATGCCAGCGCTTCGGCGAGGATGGAGATGGGGTGCTTGACCTTGTAGGGGGTGGACATTTCGAGCTGCCATTTGCAGGTTTCGCAGTCGCAGGCGACGAAGTCGGGGTTCACGGACTTGATCTGGTCGAAGAGGGGCTTGCCGATGGCTTGGGAAGCCTCGTAGTTCTCTTTCTTGAAGCCGTAGGTGCCGGAGATGCCGCAGCAGTTGGAGTCGAGGAGGGTGAATTCCACGCCGGGGATCATCTTCATCAGCTCGATGGAGAAGATGCCCCAGCCCAGTTTCTCCAGGTGGCAGGGGATGTGGTAGGCGATGCGGGCGTGGTAGTCTTCCCGGAACTTGAGCTGCGCCTGGCCGGATTCGATCAGTTGATAGATATACCGGGTGGCGAGAAGCAGGGAGTCGCGGACGCCGCTGTTGTCCACTTGCAGGAGACCGGGGTATTCTTCCCGGATGGTCATGGTGCAGGTGGAGGAAGTCGTAAGGATATTGAGTCCATTATCCACTGCTTTTTGCAAGACTTCCACGTTGTGCCGGGCGTTTTTTCCAGCCTTCTTGGACATGCCGTTTGCTATGAGTGCCACACCGCAGCATTTCTCCTTATCCAGCAGTTGTACGCCGACGCCGAGCGCGTTCATCACCTTCACGAAGTCCTTGCCTAACTGAGGATAATTGTAGTTTACGTAGCAGCCGTGGAAGTAGGCGACCTGTTTTTCGAACTTGGCCTGTTCCTTGGCGCGGCGTTTCAGCCAGCCTTCGAAGCTCCGGCCGCTGTATTTGGGAAAGGTACGGTGCTTGTCGATGGCGAAGGTGGCGTCGAGAATCGCTTTCGTGACTCCGAGGCTGGTCGTTCCGTTCACAATGGGGGAGAAAGGACGCGCGAGTCGGCCCATGAAGTCCGTATTGGCCAGCACGACGTCGCGGAGTTTGGGTTGCGTATGGTCGTACTTGATGCGGGCGGCCTGGATGATGTCAGCGACATGCACGCCGGACGGGCACACGACCTCACAGCGCTTGCAATTCAGGCAGTACTTCAGGGCCTGGTTGAAGAAGTACGGATCCTTGAGCCGGAGCCGTTCTCCATCGGGGCCGGCCTGCTTGGGGCCGGGATAGCGCGGGTTCACCGGCACGACCGGACAGTAGGCCGTGCAGATGGTGCACTTCATGCACTCTTCGAAATTGTGCGCGCTGGCGGTGTATTCCTGCAGTTTCATACGTTACCTCCTTTGATGGTGTCCACGGCCGCGAAGGCCGTCCGGATGGCAAGCCCCGCCGCCGTTCCGAAATCATCTTTCCGGGTATTGCCCAACACGGAGCCGATGCAGAAGAGATTCTTCACCGGTTCGCCGTCCTTGACGGCATGCAGCGAAGCGTCGGTTTTGACGCCGAAGTCCATGAACGGCTGGGAAGCGAAGAAATCCGAGTCGTACCAGTCCTTCCGTTCCTCGGGGTAGTCGATGTCCAGCCCGAACAGGGGCTCATATACCTGCGTAGGCGTCGCGGCAAGGCCTTTGGAGAAGTAGCCGCCGGATGCGAGGATGAAATGGTCGGCGAAGAGCCGGGCCGTGTCCAGGTTCCGGGTGGTAATGCTCGATACGACGCCTTCATGCAGCGCGGCCGAGGTAACCTCGTCGCCCATCAGGAACGTGCCTCCCAGCACCTCGAAACGGCGTTTCAGCTGCATCTGGGTGCGGATACCCGGTACGGACGGCGGCATTGTCCCGATGAAGGCCACACGGGCGGGGAGGGCGGTGCGGATCTTGTCCAGCACCGAAGCGTCCTTGAGCCCGAAGACCTGCGGGAGAAGAATAAGATCCTCGTCCTTGAGGAGGATACGGATGTCGGCCACGACCTTTTCCCAGTACTCGTCCATCGTGCGGGCGATATTGACCGAACGCATTTCGCTCGGACTCACGCGCAGGTGCTCCATTTCCGGCAGTCGTACGAAACGGATCCGGCAAGCGGTACCGTTCTTCTCCAGGGTTTCGGCGAGGAAGGTGCAGTAGAAGTCGTGGAAACCGGTGAAATTGACGATCAAAGCCTTTTCGGCGATATGTTCGTCCTGGAAGACGGTCACGTCCTCCAAGGTCAGGGAAACGGGCTGGAACTTGCCCATAGGCATGAGTTGCATGCCGTCGATGGCATTGGTGCGCACGCCGGCGGCGGCGAAGAGGGCGGAGATCCGTTCCCGGACCGGTCCGGCATCCTCGAAACTGCCGGAAAAGAAATGCATGGCGTTCTGCCCGGCGCTCACGATGGCGACTTTCTGGCCCGCCTCCTGGAGGCTGATGCCCGCGGTAAGGCCCGCCAGGCCTCCGCCGATGATCACAGTGTCGAATCTCATACGCCAAGCACGTGTTTATAAACCCACTGCGTGTATTCCGCTTCGCGGAGGGCATCGCCCCAGCCGATGGGATACATGCCTTTCCAGCGTTCGTTCATGAAGTCCTGCAGGTCGGTGCGGGCACGGTCCGTGCAGCCGTGCGCCTTGGCCAGCAGGCCGGCGGCCCGGCAGCCGCAGAGCTCGCCCTGGCAGGTGCCCATGCCGACGCGTGTGCGCCGGCGCAGGTCCGTCAGGCCGTTTACGTCCAGCCGTTCGATGGCGGAGTTGATTTCGCCCACGGAGACCTCCTCGCATTCGCACACGAGGGACTGGTCCAGCGAATCAGCCGCCGGGATGCGTGCGGCGACGGTGCCGAGGCGGCCGACGGCAGCCTTCTGGACGGTGGTGGGATTCTCCCAGATTTTTTCGGCCACTTCGCGGAAGCTGTTTCCGCCGGAGCCCGGAAGGGGAGTGGAGGCCGTTTCACAGGCTTTGTCGACGGACAGTTTCCGGCATACGAGGTCGGTGGCCATTTCAGCCATCAGGCGGTATGTCATCAGTTTGCCGCCTGTAATGGAAACAAAGCCTTTCACGCCGTCGCGCGTCTCGTGATCCAGGCACACGATGCCGCGGCTGATGTTGCGGCCGGAAGGGTCGTTATCGGCACTCACGAGCGGACGGACACCGGCGTAAGCTCTTAAGATACGGGTACTTGCCAGGACGGGCGCAAGCTTGGCGCCTTCTTCGATAAGCAGGTTCACTTCCTCGGGCGTGACGCGCACACCGTCGCATTCCTCGAACGGAATCTTGGTGGAGGTAGTACCGATGATGCATACGGTATCACCGGGAACGAGAATATCGGCGTTCGCGGGCTTGCGGCAGCGGTTGATGACGATGCCGTTCACCCGGTGGGCGAAGATGAGCAGGGCGCCCTTGGCGGGATACATGCCGATCTTGACGCCGGCGAGGTCGGCGATGTGCTGGCCCCAGATTCCGGCGGCATTGACGGTGATTTGCGCGTAATAGGCGCCGGATTTATGCGTTTGATGGTTATAGGTCTTCACGCCCACGACACGGTCGCCGTCCTTGATGAAGCCGGTGACTTCGGTATACAGGAGGACCTGGGCGCCGTGCAGTTTGGCGTCTACCATGTTGGCGGCGCACAGGCGGAATGGGTCCACGCTGCCGTCCGGCACCTTGACGGCACCGATGATATCGGGGTTCATGGCCGGTTCCATCCGCAGGGCCTCCTTCGGGTCCACGATCTCCGCGCTGATGCCGGCGGCCAGGCAGGATTCGACGAACTTGGCCTGATAGTTCAGGTCGTCTTCCGGGAGGGTGATGAAGAAACCGTCGGTCTCGTCCACACAATGGGACGCGATCCGGCGGAGAATCATGTTCTCGCGGATGCATTCGTTCGCGGATTCCTGGTCGGTGACGGCATAGCGGGCGCCGGAGTGCAGCAGGCCGTGGTTGCGGCCGGTCGCCCCGGTGGCGATGTCGTGACGCTCGATGAGGAGGACTTTCAGTCCGCGCATGGCGCAGTCTCTCGCCGTTCCGGCGCCGGTGATCCCGCCGCCCACGACGATGACGTCATACTCGTTCCTTTTCATCTGATGTTCAATAGTTTATGTGTCTGCAGCGACAGCCGCCAAACGGGGTTTCGCTGAATGTGGTCTATGGTTTCGGCCAGCAAGGCCTTGTTCTTCTCATCGTCTCCGGTGTCGCAGGGCTGGAGAAAATGCCATTCCGCAGGAAAGGACGCCCATTTCCCGTCGACACCGCCTTCATAGACGACTTTTATCTCGTCGGCTTTTTCCAGAACGACGGTTCCGTCACCCCGCAGCCCTTGCACGTCGGTTTTCGGGCTCAGGGTGATCCAATCCACGCCTTCGGGAAGGGAACGGGTGCCGTTCGTCTCGACATGAACCTTGAATCCGGCTCCATGCAGCGCGTTGACAAGGGCCTCGTCGAGCTGCAGCGAAGGCTCTCCGCCGGTGACGCACACCCTTCCGCAACCGCCTCCGGACTCCAGGATTTCTGTCACGATTTCATCCACCCGCATTTCCCGGAAATCGCTGTGGTCGGTATCACAGAACGGACACTTCAGGTTGCATCCGCTGAACCGCAGGAAAACCATCGGCGTCCCGGTCCAGAACCCTTCTCCCTGCAGGGAATAGAATATTTCGTTGATCCGGTACACTAGTCCCTTTCGTACGCGGCCATGTTCATCTCGGACTCCCAGACCTCGACTTTGTAGGCGTTGGGGGTGCGGTCGCAGATCCAGCGGGCGATGTTTTCGGCCGTGGGGTTCATAGGGAGTACCTCGTTCAGGTTCTTGTGGTCGAGGGCCTTCTCGATGTCCCGCTTGATGAGGGTGAAGTCCGTAACCATGCCGTCCTGGTTGAGGGTTTCCGACTTGCAGTAGATCTTGACGATCCAGTTGTGGCCGTGGAGGTCTTCGCACTTGCTCTCATAGGAGAGCATCAGGCTGTGGGCGGCCGATATTTCCAGTCTCTTGCAAACGTAGTACATAGGTGTTTATGCTTCATATTCGGTGGGATCGAAACCCTCGAGGGCTTCTTTCCGTTCGGTGCAGGTCCCGCAGCGGCCGCAGTGTTTCTCGCCGCCCTTGTAGCAGGAATAAGTGAGGGAATAGTCGATGCCGAGCGCCTTCCCGCGGAGGGCGATGTCGCGCTTGGTGATGTTGCAGTAGGGGGAGACGATGCGGACGCCGTTGTAGGTTCCCGCCTCGGCCGCCCGGTCGAAGGCGTCCACGAACTCCGGCCGGCAGTCCGGGTAGATGGCGTGGTCGCCGCTGTGGTTCGCCAGGAGGACGGTGTCCAGGTCGTTGCTTTCCGCCAGGCCCACTGCCACGGCGAGCATGATGCCGTTGCGGAAGGGGACGACAGTGGATTTCATGTTGTCGTCGGCATAGCTGCCCTCCGGGATGTCGCCTCCGGAAAGGAGGAGGTCGCTGCGGAAATACTTGCCGATGAACTCCAAAGGAATCACCTGGTGCGGGATGCCGAGGAGGCGGCAGTTTTCCACCGCGCATGCGATCTCCCGGGCGTTGTGCTTGGAGCCGTAGTCGAACGTGACGGCCAGCGCGATGCAGTCCTTGTATTCATACAGGAGCGTCGTGCTGTCCAGCCCGCCGGAATAGATGAGGATAGCCTTCATTCCTTAGTTATATTTTTCAAATATAAGGATTTTTTTCATATCTTTGGCGGAATTTAAACCGACAGCAAGAAACAAATGTACAAGATTATCCAGAAGGAAATGCTGACCCCGAACATCTGCCGGATGGTCGTGGAGGCACCGAGGCTGGCGGCCGCCGCCAAGCCCGGCCAGTTCCTGATTGTCAGGGCTGATGAGAAAGGAGAGCGCATTCCGCTGACCATCAGCGATTTCGATATCGAGAAAGGTACCGTTACCATCGTCACGCAGCCCATCGGCGCTTCGACGCAGGACATCGTGGCCTTCGAGGAAGGGGAGTCCTTCGCCGACGTGGTCGGTCCGCTCGGAAACCCCTCCGAATTCATCGAGATGAGCCCCGAGCAGCTGGCGGCGAGCCATTTCATTTTCATCGCCGGCGGCGTCGGTACCGCCCCTGTCTATCCGCAGGCCAAGTGGCTGCATGCGCACGGCGCCAAGGTCGATGTGATCATCGGCGCCAAGACGGCCTCGCTTCTCATCTACAAGGAAGAAATGGCTGCTGTCTGTGACCATCTCCACCTTTGCACCGATGACGGGTCCGAAGGCTTCCACGGCATGGTCACCGCCCTTCTGGAAAAGCTCGTGAACGACGGAAACAAGTATACCCAGGCCGTCGCCATCGGCCCCATGATCATGATGAAGTTCACCACGCTGACCGCGAAAAAGCTCGGCCTGCCTATCGTCGTGAGCCTCAACACCCTGATGGTGGACGGTACGGGCATGTGCGGCGCCTGCCGCGTCACCGTGGCCGGAAAGACCCGCTTCGCCTGTGTGGAAGGCCCCGAATTCAACGGCTATGACGTCGATTTCGACGAGGCCATGCGCCGGCAGGGCCAGTACCGTACGGAAGAGACGGAAGCCCGTGAAAATCACGTATGTAGAATCGGTAGAGGATAATGGTTATGGCGAACAAGATTGGAAGGGTTCCCGTCCGGGAACAGGATCCGAAAGTCAGGGCGACCAATTTCGAAGAGGTCTGCTACGGTTATAATGTCGAAGAAGCGATGCTCGAGGCGACCCGCTGCCTGCATTGCAAGAATCCCCGCTGCGTGGGTGCCTGCCCCGTGGGCATCAAGATTCCCGAGTTCATCGAGAAAGTCAAGGACGGCGATTTCACCGCCGCCGCTGCGGTCATCGCCGAGGACAGCTCGCTGCCGGCCATCTGCGGCCGTGTCTGTCCGCAGGAGACCCAGTGCGAAGGCAGCTGCATCCTGGGCATCAAGGGCGAGAGCGTAGCCATTGGCAAGCTCGAGCGCTTCGTGGCCGACTGGACGCGGGAGCAGGGCAAGGCTCCTGCCGCCGCCATCGCGCCCTCCAACGGCCATAAAGTGGCGATCATCGGTTCCGGTCCTTCGGGCCTGGCCTGCGCTGCCGACCTTGCGAAACTCGGCTATGACGTCACGATCTTCGAGGCACTGCACCGTCCGGGCGGTGTGCTCGAATATGGCATCCCCGAGTTCCGTCTTCCAAAGGACAAGGTCGTGGCTGCCGAAATCGAGGCCGTCAAGGCCCTCGGCGTCAAGATCGAGCTGGACGTGATCATCGGCCGCACGGTCACCATCGACTCCCTGATGGATGAAGAAGGCTTCGAGGCCGTATTCGTCGGCTCCGGCGCCGGTCTGCCGCGTTTCATGGGTATCCCGGGCGAGAATGCCAACGGCGTTTTCTCTGCCAACGAGTTCCTTACCCGGAATAACCTGATGAAGGCTTTCCGTCCGGATTATCTTACCCCGATCCATGCCGGCAAGCAGTGCGTCGTGGTCGGCGGCGGTAACGTTGCGATGGACGCGGCGCGCACCGCGCTGCGCCTCGGCGCCGAAACCACCATCGTCTACCGCCGTACCGAGGTGGAGCTTCCCGCCCGTAAGGAGGAGGTCCATCACGCGCACGAGGAAGGCGTCGAGTTCAAGATGCTGACCAACCCCGTCGAGGTTCTGGCCGATGAAAAAGGCTGGGTCCGGGCCATCAAGTGCATCCGGATGGAACTCGGTGAGCCCGATGCCAGCGGCCGCCGTTCCCCGATTCCGATCGAGGGTTCCGAATTCGAGATTCCCTGCGACACCGTCATCATGGCCCTCGGCACGTCCCCGAACCCGCTGATCGCCCAGACGACCGGCGGTCTGGAGACGACCCGCCGTGGCTGCCTCGTCGCGGACGAGCACGGCGCGACGACCCGTCCCGGCATCTTCGCCGGCGGCGATGCCGTCACCGGTGCCGCTACCGTGATCCTGGCCATGGGCGCCGGCCGTAAGGCCGCTGCCGCGATCCATGAATACCTTTCCGCGAAATAGCGGTACGCAGATACACGATGACACCCACGCTTACAAAGAAAGGGCGTGGGTGTTTTTTATTTCTTTCATGACGAAGGAGGAGAGGATGCTGCCGATGGAGTCGATCGTCCCGAGTACGTTGATGATGAACTCGTTATAGTATTTCATGTCCGGGGCGTGGATCTTCAGGAGATAGTCGTATTCGCCGGAGATGTTGTAACACTCCGCCACCTGGGGAATGTCGCGGATGATGGAGACGAAGGTCCGGGCGACTTCGCGGCTCATCTGCTTCAACTTGACGGAGCAGAAAACGACGAAGCCCAGGTTCAGTTTCTCCGCGTCAAGGACGGCGACGTACTTCTTGATGAATCCGCTGCGTTCCAATCGCTTGAGGCGTTCAAAGACGGGGGTGGTGGAGAGGTTCACGCGGGCGGCCAGCTCCTTGGTGGTCAGGCGGGCGTTCTCCTGCAGGCAGCGCAGGATGTCCAGGTCGGTGGAGTCAAGGACGAATTCGTTCATATCGCAGAATATTATTCTATATTAAGCTGGTTAAAGTGGGTACTTTTTCTTTATTGCGCCCGTTTTTCTGCAAAAATAGAAATATTTTCCAAATTATTTAAGAACTTTGGAAGAAAAGTCCAAAGAACCTATCTTTGCACGGAAACAATTGATTGGACATGAGTAAGATTGACACCCTGTGCGTCCATGCGGGCTACGAGCCCGGACGCGGTGAGCCCCGGCAGATGCCCATCGTGCAGAGCACGACGTTCAAATACGAGACCTCCGACCAGATGGGCCGGCTCTTCGACCTCGAAGACGCGGGCTACTTCTATACGCGGCTGGCAAACCCGACCTGCGACATGGTCGCGGCCCGCATCAATGCCCTGGAAGGCGGCGTGGGTGCCATCCTGACCTCCTCCGGCCAGGCGGCGAACCTCTTCGCCTGCCTGAACATCTGCAAGGCGGGGGATCACATCGTAAGCCTGAACAACATCTACGGCGGCACCTTCAACCTGCTGGGCGTGTCCCTGAAGCAGATGGGAATCGACGTCACCTTCGTGGACCACAAGGCCTCGGATGAGGAAGTGAACGCCTGCTTCCGCCCGGAAACCAAGCTCCTCTTCGGCGAGACCCTTTCCAACCCGGGCGTGGAAGTGCTTGATATCGAGCGATTCGCGAAGATCGCCCATGCGCACGGTGTGCCGCTGGTGATCGACAACACCTTCGCGACCCCCGTCCATTGCCGTCCCTTCGAGTGGGGCGCGGACATCGTCACCCATTCCACGACCAAGTACATTGACGGCCACGGCGCCACCGTCGGCGGCTGTCTGGTGGACAGCGGCAACTTCGACTGGGAGGCCCATGCGGACAAGTTCCCGGGTCTGACCACGCCGGATGCATCCTACCACGGGCTTACCTATACGAAGAAGTTCGGCCGTGCGGCCTATATCACCAAGGCCACGACGCATCTGATGCGGGACCTCGGCTCCATGCAGAGCCCGCAGAACGCTTTCTACCTGAACCTGGGCCTGCAGACGCTGCATCTCAGGATCCGCCGCGTGTCCGAAAGCGCGCTGAAGGTGGCCACCTTCCTGAAGAACCAGCCGGCCGTCGCCTGGGTCCGCTATCCGGACCTGCCGGACGATCCCGAGCACGAGAAGCAGCTCAAATACCTGCCGGAAGGCTCCTGCGGCGTGATGTGCATCGGCCTCAAGGGCGGCCGCGCCTTCGACAACCGCTTCATGGACGCCCTGAAGCTCATCACCATCGAGACGCACGTGGCGGACTGCTATTCCTGCATCCTGCACCCGGCCTCGCATACGCACCGGCAGCTGTCGGACGAACAGCTCCGCGCCGCCGGCATCGACCCGGGCCTGATGCGCGTGTCCGTCGGCCTGGAAGATCCGGACGACATCATCGCCGACCTCGCCCAAGCCCTTGACGCCGCCGCCGAATGATCCGGAAAGAACTCATAGCGGACCTGACCTTGGAAGCCGGGGGAGCCCTGCCGGGCGCCCACGTGGTCTACCATACGTCCCGGGATTCCTGGGACGGACGCCGCCCCGTCATCTGGATCTGTCACGCCCTCACGGCGAACAGCGATCCCGAAGACTGGTGGCCGGAGATGGTCGGACCGGGCAAGGCCGTCGACACCGAGAAGAACTTCGTGGTCTGCGTCAACATGCTCGGATCCCCGTATGGCTCCGAAGGACCGGCGCGGGAGAATCCGGAGACGGGGAGGCCCTGGCTCCTGGATTTCCCGAAGGTGACGGTCCGGGATATGGTGGCCGCTTCCATCTGCGTCCGCAAAGCGTTGGGAATCAATTCCGTGGATTTGCTGGTGGGCAGTTCCATCGGCGGTTTCCAGGCCATCGAATGGGCCGTGACCGAGCCCGGCGTGTTCAAGCGCTGCGCGTTCATCGCGACGGCGCCGCGCGTTTCGCCGTACCTGTCGGCTACCGTGGAGGCGCAGCGGATGGCGCTGGAGGCGGATCCGACGTTCCGGCAGGCCAGGGACCTGTCCGGCGGCGCCGCCGGCCTCAAGTGCGCCCGCGCCCAGGCGCTCATCTCTTACCGCTGCTTCGAAGGCTACGCCCTCACCCAGGCCGAGGAGGATCCCGACATGCTGTTTGCCGGACGGGCCGCCTCCTACGAACGGTACCAGGGGGAAAAACTGGTGCGCAGGGCTTTCGACGCCTATTCTTATCACATCCTCTGCCATGCTCTGGACAGCCACAACGTGGGCCGGGGCCGCGGCGGAGTCGCGGCGGCGCTCGCGCGGATCAAGGCGCGGACGACGGTCGTGTCCATCGACACGGACTCCTTGTTCCCGCCGCAGGAATCGTCCGTCTGGGCCCGGTGGATCCCGGGGGCGGACTACTTTGAGATTTCTTCCCGCTTCGGCCACGACGGCTTCCTGCTGGAGACCGCGCGGCTCACGGCCATTTTAATGAAATAGAATATGCAAGTACTCAAATTCGGAGGCTCTTCCGTAGCCTCTTCTGAAGCCATGCTTCAGGTGATCGATATTGTCCGCAGGGCCCTCGAGGAAGACCGTACCATCGTGGTCTCCTCGGCCGTGAGCGGCTGCACGGACATGCTGATCGAGACCGGCCGCCGGGCCGCCGTCCGGGACGAGTCCTACAAGGATCTCATCTCGGATCTGCGCAAGCGCCATTATACGATCATCGGCGAACTGCTGCCGGAAGGATACCGGGAGCGGACGGCCGCATCCGTGAACGTGCTGTTCGAGTCGCTGGAAGGGATCACGCACGGGGTTTTCCTCCTGGGCGAGCTCAGCCCGGCGAGCCTGAGCGCCATCGAGAGTTTCGGTGAGCTCTTCTCCACGACCATCCTGACGGACAAGTTCCTGTCCCTCGGAATCACCTGCCAGTGGCTGGATTCCCGGAAGCTGGTCCAGGTGAAGGACGGCGTGGTGGATGAGCCGGAAACGTACGCCCGTGTGGCCAAGGCCGTGAATTCGAACCCGCACGTGGAGCTGTTCGTCGTTCCGGGCTTCGTCGCCACGGACGGAAACGGCCGTGTGACGACCCTCGGCCGGGGCGGCTCCGATTTTACCGCGTCGCTGTTCGCCGTGGGCATCCACGCCCGCCGCGTGGAGATCTGGACCGACGTTCCGGGCATCATGACGGCCAATCCGAAGATTGTCCCGACCGCCCGGCCCATTCCGAACATCTCCTACCGCGCCGCGCAGGAACTGTCCCATTTCGGCGCCAAAGTCATCTATCCGCCGACCATCCAACCCGTTGTGGACGAGGGAATTCCGATCATCGTCAAGGATACGTTCACGCCGGACGAACCGGGGACGCTCGTGGAGCGGAATCCGCCGCGGGTGCGGGACGGCGTCATCGGCATCGCCCATTCCGACCATATCGCCCTGATCTCCCTGGAGGGCAGCGGCATGGTGGGCGTTCCGGGCTTTTCGTCCCGCTTATTCGACGCGCTGAGCCGGAAGGGGATCAACATCATCCTCATCACCCAGGCCTCGTCGGTCCATTCCATGTGCATCGCCATCGCCGAGAAAGACGCCGAGGCGGCGCGCGAGGCGGCGGACAGCTGCTTCGCCTATGAGATTTCGCTGGGCCGGCTGAACCCGCTGAAGGTGGAGACGGGCTATTCGCTCGTCTGCTTGATCGGCGACGACATTCTGGGCCACAGCGGCGCCACGGGGCGGATGCTCGCCGCCCTAGGGGCGCACAGCATCCCGGTCCGCGCCACCGCGCAGGGCTCCTCGGAAAGGAATATCTCCGTGATTGTCCCCTCGGTCCGTGCCGAGGTCGCCATCCGCGCCATCCACCGGGAGTTCTTCGACAAGTGGAGTAATAAGGTAATCCATTTGTTCATCGCTGGTTATGGACGTGTAGGTAAAGCATTGGTCGAAATGCTTTCGGAGAATGCGGCCTCCATTGCCAAGCGCTCCGGAAAGGAGCTTCGCGTGTGCGGCCTGGCGAACAGCCGGAAGTATGTGATCGATACGGAAGGCATCGATCTTACGAAGGCGAAGGAGCGGCTGGACAACGGCAAGCCGGGCGCCGGATACATCGACGCCCTGGCGGAAATGTCGCTGGAGAATTCCATCTTCGTGGACTGCACCGCAAGCGGGGAGATCGGATTCCGGTATCCCGCCCTGTTCCGCAGCGGCTACAGCGTGGTCGCCTGCAACAAGATTCCGTTCTCGGGCACCTATGCCCAGTTCAAGGCGCTGCAGGAGCAGGCGCACAAAGCGGGGGTGTCCCTGCGTTACGAGACCACGGCCGGCGCCGCGCTTCCGGTCCTTGTCACGCTGGACCGCGTCGTCCAGTCCGGCGACACCCTGGTGCGGATGGACGCTGTTCTTTCCGGAACGCTCAATTATTTGATGGACAATTATAAAGGAACCGGATTTGAAGAATTGGTAGAGGATGCGCGCATCAAGGGATACACCGAGCCGGACCCGAACATCGACCTCAGCGGCAAGGATGTCCTCCGCAAGATTCTCATCCTCAGCCGTCAGACCGGCATTCCGCTGGAAGAGTCCCAGGTGACCCTCGAGCCCATCCCGGCCGATATCGCCGACCGCTATGCGGCCGCCGCTGCGAAAGGCCTGAAACTGCGCTATGTCGCCTCTGTCGATGCCGAAGGGCACGCGACCGTGGGCCTGCAGGAAGTCGGTCCGGACAGTCCGCTTTACGCCCTGAGGGGAACGGATAACGCTATCATGATCACCACCGGCGACTATCCTTCGCCGATGCTCATCCAAGGTGCCGGCGCCGGCACGCGCCAGACCGCCGGCGGTCTTCTGAACGACATCATGCTGACGCTCTAGTCACAACAAATGGGGATTGCGAAAACCATCGCAATCCCTTATTTTTGTATCCGTATGGATGAGAAACACTTGCTGGAACTGATGGAACACCACGGCGTCAAGCCGACGGCGAACCGCATCGTCATCGCCCGCGCCCTTGCCGTGGCCGGCCGGCCGATGTCCATGACCGAACTCGAAACCGTCGTGGAAACCATTGACAAGTCCAACATTTTCAGGACGTTGCAGGCTTTTCGAGAAGCCCGGCTCGTGCACGTCCTCGACGACTCCGGCGACGGTGTCCGCTACGAACTCTGCCACAGCCATCATGACGGCGAGGACGACGATGTCCATGTCCATTTCTACTGCGAAAAGTGCCATCGCACCTTCTGCCTCGAAGACATCCCTGTGCCTCCGGTTTCCGTTCCGGAAGGTTTCGAGGCCAGGACGGTCAATTATCTGTTAAAGGGTATCTGCCCGGATTGCGGGCGGTAACATCCCCGAACCGTCGCTTCGCGACCCCTCCCATCAAAGATGGGCCCCTCCCTCTTATGTGGCCGAGGGTGGCCACAGGTTCGGGAATGTCACCGCCCGCAATCCGCACCGTAGACATCATGAATCACCAGTGAAGCGAGGGTGAAGCCGAAGGTGGCGGTGACGGTTACCAGGGAACCGTTGTGGCTCACTTTGTCGAATTTCAGTTCTTCCGGAAGGGCAGTGTCGGTACCGCGATTGGGGAGGAGTTCTTCGTCATAGACGCAGAGGAAGTCCTTGGCCGGAAGGGTGCCGGCCTTGCGGAGCTTTTTCCGGAGCATGGAACCGAGGGGGCAGCCGCGGACCTCCCAGAAAGAGGCCACACGTACCTGTGTAGGATCGATTTTACAGGCCGCGCCCATCGAGGAGAAAAAGGTCGACGGGGTGGCCGTCGCATGCAGGATCAAGGCGGCCTTGTCTTTCAGAGCGTCGATTGCGTCGATGATGTAATCGTAACGGTCCAGATTGAAAGAGGCCGCGGATGCTTCCGTAAACCGTGCGTGGATGGTATCGATGCTTGCGGAAGGGTTGATGTCCAGCAGGATTTCCTTCAAAGCCTCCACCTTGGACCGGCCCACGGTGGAAACCGTAGCCATGCGCTGGCGGTTGATGTTGGAGGGGGCGACGCAGTCCGCATCGACCAGGGTGAGCTGCGTGACGCCCGACCGGATGAGGCCTTCCGCGCACCAGCTGCCGACACCGCCGACGCCGAAAAGGATTACGCGGACGGCCGCCAGGCGTTCCATCACGTCGGAACCGAGCATCAGTTCGGCCCGGTTGAAGATTTCCCGGGAGGAGGGCGTCATCGGGCGAGCCAGCCGTCCAGCCGTTCGCGGACGTCGCTCCAGACGTCTTCCCGGCCGATTTCGTTCAGGATTTCGTGACGCATCCGGGGATAGACCTTGCTGGTTACGTCCCGGTAGCCGCGGGCGCGGAGGAAACTGACCGCCTCGGAGAACTTCTTGATGCTGATGATGCAGGGATCCTCGGCGCCGGCGATGAAGTGGACCGGAAGATCCGGCTTCGTGACATTCCATCCCTCCGGTGAATAGATGTCCTTCATCAGGCGGAAGAGACCGTTGCGGTAGCCGTTGACCGTGAAGGGGAAACCGCAGAGGGGATCGTTGTTGTAGGCCTCCACATTGGCCTTGTTCGTCGAAAGCCAGGCGTTCCGGAGGCCGTCGTCCTTGAACTTTTTGTCGTTGTTGCCGGTGCACAGGTTCGCCAGGAACGAGGAGCGGTAGCGCTGTCCGCGGAACAGGCCGATACAGCCGGCGAGGAAGTCGCCGAGGCCTGCGGCTGGGTTCTTGCTCGGGCTGCCGCACACGATGAGTCCGTCGATGTCCCGGTCATACCGTTTGAGATAGCTGCGGACGATCATCGAGCCCATGCTGTGGCCGAAAAGGAAAAGGGGAAGACCCGGATATTGCGCTTTGGCCCAGTCGGTTACACCGTGGACATCGTCCACCAGGGCTTCCATGCCGCCTTTGTCCATAAAGCCGAGGTCCTCCTGTGTCGTGACGGTCTGGCCATGTCCCCGCAGGTCGCAGATGACACAGGCATAGCCCATCTCGGCCAGGTAGTTCATGAAGGGAATGTAGCGTTCCTTGTGCTCCGCCATTCCATGGACCAGCTGGACCACGGCCTTGGGAGCATCGGGCGCGATGACGAGGGTGCTGAGCTGGACGCCGTCAGCGGCGCCCGGGACGGTGAACGTTTCCATTATTTCTCGAATTTGTCGAAGGCGGGCGGAAGCGGGGACTTGCAGCGGACGACCTCGCCGGAAACCGGGTTCCGGAAAACGAGGGTGGCCGCATGGAGGGCGAGGCGGCGGATCGGATCCGTCTCGGCGCCGTATTTCTCATCGCCGGCGATGGGATGGCCAATGTCGGCGGCATGGACGCGGATTTGGTTCTTCCGGCCGCTTTCCAGGGAGAATTCCGCCTTGGTGTACACGCCCTTGCCGCGGTGGACGTAATCCAGGACCTTGTAGTGGGTGATGGCCAGCTGGCCGCCGCGGACCTCGACGGGGGAGGACCAGACTTTCAGGGACTTGGGATTCTCCACGAGCCAGCTCTGGATGGCGCCGGACTCCTTCTCGACCTTCTTCTCGAGGAAGGCTATATAGCGGCGTTCGATGACGAGTTCCTTCCAGCGGCTCTGGAGGACTTCCTTGGCATGTTCGTTCTTGGCGAAAACCACCAGGCCGGAGGTTCCCTTGTCCAGGCGGTGGACGATCCAGATCTTGGCGGTGGACCGGTCGGGCGTACGGCCGCTCACGATGTCTTCTTTACGGCGGGCGCGTGCATTCGTTTTTACATACGCGTTCAGGATGGCATACAAAGTGGCTTCCTTCTTTCCGGACTTGCTCTGGGATCCTTTGGCGGTGGAAACCGTCAGCAGGCCCGTGGGCTTGTCCACGACCAGGTAATCGTCGTCTTCAAAGACGATCTTGACGCCGGTCTTCTCCACTTCCTCGCGGGCATTCTCACTGCTCTCCCGGGCGATGGAAATGACTTTGGGAAGCACCAGGATGGCGTCGCCGGCATGGAGCGGGAAGTCGAAGGCGGTTTTCTGCTCCCCGTTTACCAGGACCTGGCCTTTGGAGAGCACGTTCTTCACGCCGGTCTTGGACTGGCCGGGGAAAATCTCGTACAGATATTTCAGGAGGGGACTGTCGTGGGCGACAGTGAACTTTTGTCCTGCGGTTCCGTTCATATTTCTTCGATGAGTTCGTGATACGGTTTGGGAATGATGCCCAGGAACCGGTCGAGGGTTCCGTCGGGAATGAAGATGGTCTCGAGCGACTCGCAGTCGTCGAAGGCGTCCTCGCCGATCAGTTCCAGGCCTTTGTTGAGGCGGATCTGGTACAGGTTGATGCAGCCCTGGAAAGCCCGGGCGCCGATGACGCGCAGCGAGGCGGGGCAGGTAATCTTTTCCAGGTTCCAGCAGTCGCAGAAAGCTTCTTCGCCGATGGACAGGAGCCCTTTCGGAAGCCGGATGCTCTCCAGGAAGCCGCATTCGTTGAAGGCGGCCCTGCCGATATGGGTGAGGGTGGCGGGAAGATGGATCTTCTCCAGGAAGGAGTTCCGATCGTCGAGGGGGATTTCCTCCCCGATCTTCCGGTCCTGGGCCATGTAGTCCTGGAAGGCGAACACTTCGTCGCAGAGGATACGGCAACCTTCGCGGACCGTCACCGTCGGGGGAAAGTTCTCCGCATCGAGGAGTCTCTCCCCGTCGGCCGAGTAGGAGCAACGGTTCTCGTCGTCCCAGACGTCATCGGCCCGGTCTTCGGGGGCGGCGGCCGTGGGGACACGGAGGATTTGTTCGAGGGTCATTGTCAGAAGTTCTTGACGAATTCGAGGTCCTTCTTGAGCATCACTTTCGGCTCCATCACGGAGACTTTCTGGAAGAGCTTGAACTGCCAGGCGGGGGAGAGATAGACCACATGCTCATGCTTGCCCTTGCGCCACCATTTGTAGAAGGCGATGGGATCCGTGTCATAGGGGATCCTGGCTTCGATCTCGGACGAATAGCCGGGGAAGTCGATGAGCATTTTGAGGCCGGTGATGCGCTTGTAGTATTCGTAATCCGCCCGGCGAAGCTTGGAAATGAGCGGCGTGAAAACCTCCATCTGGTCCACTTTCAGGATTTTTTCGCGCACGACCATCTTGTGGATCCGGACAGGGTCCACATTCAGCCACTCACCGATTTTCCGGGTTTCGGGCCCGTTCTCACCGTCAAGTGTCAGCAGGTCAGAGGAAATGTACGTTTTTTCCTGGTCAAGCGGACAGGTTTCCATTGAAAAATTTTCCTATTCCTTGCAAATATAGGAAAAAAATTGTTTATTTCCACGAAAAATTGTATATTTGAACGATTGAATAGCACAGACAACAACCTTTAAACACATTTTCTGATATGATTTACAAGATTATCGACATTCAGGGTATCGGCCCTGTGTACGCTGAGAAGCTCATCGCCATCGGCATCGAGACCGTGGACCAGCTCCTTGAAAAGGGTGCCGACCCGAAGGGCCGCCAGGCCATCGAGGAGGCCACCGGCATCGACCACGGCCGTGTCCTCACCTGGGTCAACCACGCGGACCTCTTCCGTGTCAAGGGCATCGGCCCGCAGTTCTCCGAGCTGCTCGAGGCCGCCGGTGTTGACACCGTGAAGGAACTCCGCAACCGCAACGCTGCGAACCTCGCCGCCAAGCTCCTGGAGGTGAACGAAGAGAAGCACCTCTGCCGCCGTACCCCGGTCGAGAAGGAAGTCGCGAAGTTCATCGAGCTCGCCAAGGAACTCGAGCCGGTCGTGACCTACTAGCAGGCCCTTACCGAATGCAGAACGGCGTCCCTACGGGGCGCCGTTTTTCTATATCAACAGGTCTTCCGCTTTCAGTTTCGGTACGAAGTGGACGCCGTCTTTCCGATAATAGGTGAGGGATTCCCCGGCTTCCACCGGCTTCAGGTAGATGTTCTCCGCCCCTTTGCCGATGGCGATGACCAGGAGGGGCAGGAGTTCCAGCCCCAGGACCTCCTGGAGTTTTACGGGGTCGAAGGCACGGATGATGATTCCGTTCAAGCCCATCTCGACGGCCTTCAGGAGCAGGCTTTGCGCCGCGATCCCGAGGTCAATGTCGATGACGGGGTTCTCCGGAACCGTACTGCAGATGACCAGGAAGGCACGCGGTTCCATACCCGGAAGAGGAAGGTGCAGTTCGGGGAGTGCGCCGCCCAGCCGGATGAGGGGCAGGACTTTGTCACTGTCCTCTTCGGTCACCAGCCGGTAGCGCAGCGCCTGCCGGTTCATGCCGGAGGGAACGAGCGTCGTCACTTCCACCAGTTTCAGCAGTTCGTCGCGCGTGACGGTGTGTGAAGGGTCATATCCCCGGTAGCTTCTGTTCCGGTGTAACAGCGTATCCAGCGACAGGTGATTCCGCCGGATGACGGGGCGCTTTTCCCGGAGTTCCTCGTATTTCTTTTCCAAATAGTTGTCTGCCATACGGCAAAGTTAAGGAATTCTTAGTATATTCGCACTATGAGAATCACCTTGTTGCAGACGGCGCCGGAGTGGGGGAATCCTGCGCGGAGCCGGGAGGATGCCCGCCGGATGCTGATGGGCACCCTGAAGACGGACCTCGTCGTCCTTCCCGAAATGTTTTCCACCGGTTTCGTGACCGATCCCGTAGGTGTGGCCGAGAGCGAGGAGGGGGACAGTCTCCACTGGATGCAGGAATATGCCCGTAACAAGGGCTGCGCCGTCGCCGGCAGCGTTTCCGTCCAGACGCATGAAGGGTACCGCAACCGGTTCTATTTCGTTTTCCCGGACGGCCATTACCAGTATTATGACAAGCATCACCTGTTCACTTACGCCGGCGAACACGAGCGTTACAAGGCCGGAGAGGAACGGGTGGTCGTGGAACATGCCGGTTTCCGGATCCTGCTTCAAGTTTGCTATGACCTGCGTTTCCCGGTGTTCTCCAGGAACCGGCTCGTGGACGGAAAGCCGGACTACGACCTCATCCTGTATGTCGCCAGCTGGCCGCAGCAGCGGATGGATGCCTGGGATGCCCTCCTGAAAGCCCGTGCCATCGAGAATGTGTGCTTCGTAGCGGGGGTGAACCGGGTGGGAAAGGATCCCGGTAATCTGTATTCCGGCCATACCAGTTTGTTCGGACCGCGGGGAGAATTGCTTTCAATTTGTAAGGAAGGGCGTATCGACATTATCGAATTTGAACTGAAACGCTCTATTCTGGATCAATTCCGTCAAACGTTCCCGGCCCTTTCGGATGCTGATTCTCAATAATTTTTCAAACTTTTTCTTGTTTTTTAAAAACTAATTCGCCATCTTTGCTTTCGGTAACGATTTGAAACCGGAATGAACAGCGTACTCGTCCTTGCCCTTGTCCTTATTATCCTTGTCAAATAGACGCGGACTGGAAAGGTTATGACGGTACAATGATAAACTTGAGCCCCTTCCAGTCCGCACTGGAAGGGGTGTTTTTTTAGTAGTGTATGAAACATCCGTTCAGAAGCGGCGTCACCTTCGAAGGACGCCGGATGGCAGGTGCCAGGGCCCTCTGGGCCGCGGCGGGCATGAAGCCGGAACAGGTCGGAAAGCCTGTGATCGCGGTGGTGAACTCGTTCACGCAGTTCGTCCCCGGACACACGCATCTCCATGAGGCCGGCCAGCTGGTCAAGGCCGAGATCGAGAAACTCGGCTGCTACGCCGCCGAATTCAACACCATCGCCGTGGACGACGGCATCGCCATGGGCCATGACGGGATGCTGTATTCCCTCCCTTCCCGTGAAATCATCGCCGACAGTGTCGAATACATGGTCAACGCCCACAAGGCCGATGCCATGGTCTGCATCAGCAACTGCGACAAGATTACCCCCGGCATGCTCATGGCCGCCATGCGGCTGAACATCCCGGCGGTCTTCATCTCCGGCGGCCCGATGGAAGCCGGCGTGCTCGGTAACCGGAAACTGGACCTGATCGACGCGATGGTCCAGTCCGCCGACACCTCCCTGTCCGATGCGGAGGTCGCCGACATCGAGGCCCGTTCCTGCCCGG
>JAEEGH010004307.1_pt1 | contig 36609 bp, 23 predicted proteins | sample 9134181 | NCBI WGS metagenome assembly JAEEGH01 (sample SAMN16246544, study PRJNA631951) | gut metagenome | biome: gut microbiome; feature: rumen; material: DP-attached | host: Bos | place: Iran: Karaj | collected 2018-10
CACGGGTTCGCCCAAAATGTTCTTTTTCGCACAAAGTGTTCCGCAGTTGGCAGCACCAGGCGTCGGCTCATACTGGTAGCCCCAGGTATCGTCGGACTCGTTCTTGACGCCTAACGAGATGTTGGGTGCAGGCTGTTTCTCAATGTTCTCGCGCTTGTCATCCACCTCGCCGTTGAAGAACAGATAGACACTGCCGCCCTTGCCCGAGTCTAAGCGGAAGTCGGTATGCAACTTTTCGCCCACCTTGTCGCAATAGACTACGACATACTGCCCAGGCTCAACCTTATATGCAGGCAATTGCCAGGCCGAAGCGGCGTCATTCTCCAAACCGAGTTTGTATTTGCCTAAGCTGACTGCCGTCGTTCCGCTGTTATACAGTTCGACCCAGGAGTCAGGGAAGTCGTTCAGGTCGTCCATCAGACAGTCAATGTTCGACTGCATCAGCTCGCTGATCTTCAGCTGCCCCTTCTGCTCGCCATAGTCAGGCAGTTTATTCTTGACCAAATAGACACGCTTGATGATAATGGTTGTCGCTTCGCTCGTCTGGAACGCCACCTGCGACACCTTCTTACGCTTGTCTGGCGACAGGTCAACATAGGCCGTCGTCGTACCAGCATTCATATAATGGGCGTCTGAGGGCTGGTCGTCAGGATACAGCACCAAGGGCTGAACGGCACATGGCGACGGTTCTGCCAGTTCGAAAACCACCTGAACATATTCCGACCAGTCCTTATCGCCAACCCTATAGACCATGCCGCCCCAATCCTTGCTCTTATACGTCAAGCTTCCGTCGGCATTGTGGGTAACGCTCTCCGAACTGCCCCAGCAGTAGGTGAACTTGTCGGTGATGTCGACTTTCAGTTCTTCTGCAATCGAAGTACCTCTCGCCGTCACCGACAGCAACAGCCCTAAGACAAACAACAATCCTTTTACTTGCATATTCATCAACGTATTTAGTTATTACAGTTACTGTTACTTCTCTCAAAAAAAAGCCTTATCGTGCTATTTCGCCACAAAGATAAGGATTATTTGCCAATACTAAACATTTATTTCGGATTTTATCATTTTTTTACGCTTTTCCTTGGTATCGTAAGAAATTTCAGTTTCTCGATTTTGCCTCCATCCTCCACCTTTTAGGGTAACTGGCTCTCAACAAAGACGTTACGGGTGGAGGATGATTGGTGGAAGATGGAGGATAATGATCAAAATCAACGTTTTTTGCGCTTTACGAGATACGCATTACCGTATTTCTTCTCGTCTTTCTTCAAACCTTCCATGTGGGTCAGACTGCGGCCGAGGGCTACAGGCGAGGCGTCGCCCAACAAGCTGACGCCAACCTCTTTCTTCAGGAACTTCAGGATGTCGGAGGCCGTCATCCACTTGCCCTCCGTCTCGTCGGCGGCTGGTTCGAAATAATCCAGGAAGAACATCTCCGCAGCACTCTTCTCACAGAACTGACTGTTCGACTCGATGATCTGCCTCGTCTGCTCCTCGTCGAAGTATGTCGGCACGTGCTCGTGGAGCGCCACCATAGCCTGGGCGTAGAGCTGTTCGTAGTTGGGGCGCGTGCTCACGTCGATGGGACCCGTCAGTTGCACGGCGAGGAAGCGGCGGCTGCCCGTCGGATCGGCAAGGACCTTTGTCTCGTTGGTGGTAGCGATAAACGAGGCGCGGCGCGGCAAGTCCTCAACGTGCTGGCCATAGGCAGGTTTTATCTTCACAGACGACAGCGTGATGATGTTCTTCAGGAACCCTCGCTGCACCTTGGGCGAAATCTGGTTGAACTCGTCCAGGTTGATGAGCAGCATCTGCGCCATCTGCTTCAGCACCTGAGTCTTATCGTTCAGCTGCAGGTTGCCCGTGTAGCCGAAGCTCAGTTCGGGCGGCAGCAGTTGTTCGCAGAAGGTCGTCTTGTTCCAGCCTTGCTCCGAGATGAGCAGCGGCACAGCCTGGTTGCCGTATTTCGCGATGTTGCCGACGCGCCACTGGCGCACCATCGCTAAGAACCACGTGTAGAACCAGTCCTCCCACAACGGATTCTTCGTCGGCACCCTGCGAGCCAACTCGCGGATGTAGTCCTTACCGTCCCACTTGTCACGCTGTGCCCAGATGTATTCGCCAACGGGGTCGAATTCAGGAATCAGATCCGACTGGACATAGCGCCGCACGTCGTTGTCGCGCGCATCAATGCCCGCCATTCTCACCATCATCGTCATCCCTTTTAGCACACGTTTGTCTAAAGGAGTCCAGTCCATGTAGTTGATGTTTTTCTTCTGATACTCAGTATATCCCATCACGCTGTTAAAGCGAAAGTTATAGTTCTCGTTCAAGAAGTCCACCAGTCGTTTGGTTTCCTGGCTGACATCGGGTTTGTTTGTTTCTTTGGTCTTGTTCATTTTTCTATGCTATTAATGGTTAAAAACTACGAGGATTACCTCAACTTTTCTAGGTGATTTCTGCAAGAAGTTGCCGTGATTTCCTCAACTTTTCTAGGTGATTTCCGCAAGAAGTTGCCGTGGTTTCCTCAACTTATCCTAAGGATTTCTTGTTGCTCCAGGGGGTGGAGCAGTCTGTTTTCCTAAGGATTTTCTTAGCTGCAAAGTTACACAAAAAATATGAGATTCCCAAATAAACTGCCATTATTTTTAGTCATTTTTTGCCGTTTTTGCACTTTATCCTCCATCCTCCATCAATCATCCTCCACCCATAAGGCGTTTATTAACAGCCAATTAAACAAAAAGGTGGAGGATGGAGGCAAAAACAGCAAATTAAAATTTTGTATTCACGTCATCCGCGCCCAGCGTACCTTATTTATATTAAGTGCACAGAGGGGTCGGTTCTTTGACCTAAAGGTACAAAGTGTGGCGTTGCAATCCACTGTGCACCTATCACTTGACTTCTATTGAAGTAGTCTTTTTACCTCTTCAACCTCCATGTCGGCACCTTGGGCGATTTGCTCAACAGACAATCCCATAGCCTGCAAACGATGAATGGTGTCTATCTTCTCTTGCTGAACACCTTGCTGAACACCTTGCTGAAGACCTTGCTGAAGACCTTGCTGAAGACCTTTAATTTCGCCTTTGCGCTCTGCCGTCTCCAGCGTACTGGTATAATCCCAGTATTCCTTCTGGCTTGCCTCGTATAACCTGCGTTCTGCATCTGAGTACTTGGCTATTTCCGCCTGCTCAAAAAGTTTTTGGAATATACGGTCTTGCAGAGCTTTGGGGCGTTCCAACAAACGGGAGAGGTTACGCAAAACGAACATCCACTTATCGAACATCGTTTCCAGTTCGTCCTCTGTCTTGTTGAACTTGGGCATTTCCAGATACACGAACGTCAGCTTGTCATAAAAAACATGATTGTCCTCGACGTCCTTCAGCTTTACCTCATGACGATAGCTGTCAGCAGGATATTCATCGTTGGGGAACTCGAAATTCAGGATACCAACGGTATAGACATCCTCCAGATGATAGTCCCATTTCCCCTTGGGAGCCTGCTGGCGAATAGGCGTGGTGGCATAATAGACGCTACGGTCTTTAAAATATGTCTGTTCAGCCTTCTGCATCTCCACGATAAAGCGGCTCCCGTCCTTGGTCGTACAATAGACATCGAACACAGAACGGCGGTCGCCATAGCCATCGCCCAGATTCTCACCGTTCAGATACTGAACGTCCTCAATCTCCCTCTCACTGTTGTTGAAAAGAGCGTTGAGGAAACTGATGAGCAAGTCCTTGTTCATCTCCGTTCCAAACAACTTCTTGAAGCCGAAGTCGGTGTACGGGTTTATGAATTTCTCCCTTGTATCGTCTGCCATAAACTAATCCCTTTTAAAATCCAGATGCAAAGATATAAATAATTATTGAATAAAGCAATGAAATCCAAACTTTTCTGTAACTTTTTTGTTTTAGAGTGCGATAATTCCTGAAAATTTCGTAACTTTGCAAGCGATAGCGGACATGACTGTCAAATGTACGGAAGAGCACAGAAGGGTCGGTTCTCTCTTTGAGAGTGTGGCGTCGCAATCTTTGACCTAAAGGTTCTCTCTTTGGGAGTGTGGCCTTGCAATCAAAGTGTGGCAATGCAATCCGTTGTGCACTTGAAATAACAAAACAAAAGAAATAATGACTATGAAAAGACAATTAACTTCATTAACAATGCTCCTTTGCTCGTTACTGACGTTTGCTCAGTTCTCGGGCACTGTAAGTGATTCGCAAGGAGTAAAGTATACTGCGAATAATGACGAATCGACCTGTTATGTCAGCGGTCATGAAACTAAGTATAGCACTACTATTACCATACCCGAAATTTATGAAGGGCGAACGGTGACATCCATACGAAATGCTTTCCGATCTTGCAGAGGTTTGACCTCAGTGACAATCCCCAACAGTGTGACATCCATCGGCGATAATGCTTTCTATGAATGCAGCGGCTTGACCTCCGTGACCATTCCCAACTGCGTGACATCTATAGGAAGTTCTGCTTTCGAATACTGCAGCGGTTTAACTTCCGTGACCATCCCCAACAGCGTGACATCCATTGGCAATTATGCTTTCGAGGCATGCAGCGGTATGACCTCCGTCATAGTAGAAAATGGTAATCCGAAATATGATTCACGAAATAATTGTAATGCTATCATTGAAACAGCTACAAATACATTATTATATGGTTGTAAGAATACCATCATCCCCAACAGCGTGACATCTATAGGAAGTTCTGCTTTCTATGGATGTAGTGGTCTTACCTCTATAACCATTCCCAACAGCGTAACATCCATCGGCGGTTCTGCTTTCAAGTACTGTAGTGGCCTTACCTCTATAACCATTCCCAACAGCGTGACATCCATCAGCGATGATGTTTTCTTTTCTTGCAGCGGTTTGACCGCCATAACTATCCCCAACAGCGTGACATCTATCGGCTATGATGCTTTCGGTGATTGCAGCGGTTTGACCGCCGTAACTATCCCCAACAGCGTGACATCTATAGGAAGTTCTGCTTTCCAAGGATGTAGTGGCCTTAACTCTTTAAAAGTGGAAAGTGGCAATAGTATTTATGATTCTCGAAATAATTGTGATGCAATCATTGAGACTTCTTCCAACACACTAATCTCAGGATGTAAAAATACTATAATTCCTAATTCTGTAACGAACATCGGAGACGGAGCATTCAGTGGTTGTACTGGTCTTACTTTTATAAACATCCCTAATTCTGTAACGAGCATCGGAAACTGGGCTTTCGCTGGTTGCATCGGCCTGACCTCATTCACCATCCCCAACTCCGTGACGAGCATCGGATTATACGCATTCGGGGGATGTAGAAGACTTAATTCTGTCATCCTTTCTTCCACATTTAATTACATAAGCTCTAGTGCTTTTTCAAATTGCTCTTCTTTAACCTATATTGTTTCTAAAAATAGAAATCCAAATGAGATTTCTCCAGATTGTTGGAATGGTGTCAATTTGGATCGTGTAACTCTTTATGTCCCAGCAGGAACGAAATCTTCTTATTTGAATAATGAAAACTGGAACATTTTTAAGAACATTATAGATGCAAAAGAGTCTCCTGACGAGAGCGGAATGTGTGGTGATAATGTTAAATGGTCCTATTTTGAAGCTCAGAAGTCACTTGTTATATATGGAGAAGGTTCAATTGAGAAAGAAAGTTTTCAAAATTTCATTTCTGAACATTCTTCTACGGTTAACGCTATCGTTATAGAGGAAGGCGTATCTGAAGTTGGTGATTATAGTTTTTGGGACATTTATTATTTAGAGTTTATATCACTCCCAAATACATTAAAGAGAATTGGTAGCGGTGCATTTGTCGGTACTGGTATAAATTCTATTTATTTCCCAGAGGGGTTATCTTATATCGGTCATGAAGCTTTTCAGGGTTGTCGTAATCTGACTTCGGTCATTATACCAAAGAGTGTAGTGTCTATTGGATCTAATCCTTTTGGAGGATGCGAAAGCATTGAGTTCATGGGTGTCGAAAACGATAACAATAGATATGACTCACGAGAAAATTGTAATGCGATTATTCACACGTCAACAAATACTTTATTGTCAGGATGTAAGAATACTGTCATCCCCAACAGCGTGACATCAATCGGCGAAGTTGCCTTCTATCGCTGCAGCGGTTTGACCTCAGTGAACATCCCCAATAGCGTGACATCAATCGGCAGATCTGCTTTCGATGAATGTATCGGGTTGACCACCCTGACCATCGGCAACAGCGTGACATCCATCGGCGAATGTGCCTTCCAGGCCTGCATCGGTTTGACCTCCGTAACCATCCCCAACAGCGTGACGTCCATCGGCGATAATGCTTTCGGTGGTTGCAGTGGCCTGACCTCAGTGAACATCCCCAACAGCGTGACATCCATCGGCTATAGTGCTTTCATTGGTTGTAGCGGTTTGACCTCCGTAACCATCCCCAACGGCGTGACATCCATCGGCTATGGTGCTTTCTCTCGCTGTAGTGGCCGTATCTCTATAAAAGTGGAAAGTAGCAATGGCGTTTATGATTCTCGGAATAATTGTAATGCAATTATTGAGACTTCGTCTAATACACTAATCTCTGGCTGCAAAAACACTATAATCCCAAATTCTGTAACGAGCATCGGAAACTATGCATTTGAGGGCTGTAGTGGTCTTACCTCTATAACCATCCCCAATTCTGTAACGAGCATCGGACACTATGCATTTGACGGCTGTAGTGGTCTTACCTCTATAACCATCCCTAATTCGGTAACGAGTATCGGAAGTTCTGCTTTCAGTGGATGTTGTGGTCTTACCTCTATAACCATCCCTAATTCGGTAACGAGTATCGGAAGCTCTACTTTCTATCGCTGTAGTGGCCTGACCTCTATCACCATTCCTAATTCGGTAACGAGCATTGGTGGGGGCGCATTTTCTTCTTGTAGTGGCCTTACCTCTATAAAAGTGGAAAGTGGCAATAGTGTTTATGATTCTCGGAATAATTGTAATGCAATCATTGAGACTTCTTCCAATACACTAATCTCTGGCTGCAAAAACACGATAATCCCCAATTCTGTAACGAGCATTGGAAAATCTGCTTTCTATGGCTGTAGTGGTCTTACCTCTATAACCATCCCTAATTCGGTAACGAGTATTGGAAACGATGCTTTCTGGGGTTGTAAAGGCCTTGAAGAAGTGAAAACGTTTATTAAAGAGCCTTTCGCGATAAATAAGTATTGTTGGAATAATGTCAAGAAAGAGATTCCCCTTTACGTTCCCAAAGGGACCAAGGCTCTGTATGAAGGAACGGAGGGGTGGAATGTGTTTAAGAATATCATAGAAATGGACGATAATGACATCGATCCTGTCGATGGTGATGGCAGCGTGGACTTCAGCAAGGATGACGGCATTGATGATGATACCGACTTGGACGGCAATGTCATTGGCAATATCTACTATGTGATAGGCGATGACAATGGCGAATATAGTTCTGCTGAGGGGTGCGTCATCATTAGGAAGCCGACAAGCGATGAGCAGGTGGACAATCTCAGTGGTCAGGACTTGTTTGGTGAGGATTTGAAGAACAACTATACTGGTATCATCTTTAAGGTACAGGCAGGCAGCGGAACCATCAAGGTCAACGCCGAGAGCGTGGGAGGTATGACGCTGAAGGTGAAGATTGGCAACAACGCTCCTTTCACGATGGAACTTGAAGGTAAGATGAAGGTGACCATTCCGTACACCGTCACCGAACCAACATACATCTATATCTATGCTGGTGGTTCGTCGGCAAGTGCACGAGGTACAAACAGAGCTGGTGCTGATAGTGCTTTGAAGATATATGGCTTTGAGTGGTCACAATCATCCAGTGATGTTAATTCCATCTACACCAAAGCCGCTAATACAGATGATGCCGTTTATAATATGAATGGTCAGAGAGTATGGACTACTCCAATGCAAAAAGGTGTTTACATCATCAATGGTCGGAAGGTTCTTCGACCTTAAGGTTAAAGTGTGGCACGTAATGTGGTGAAGTAAGCGTTGGGAAATCGGTGGAGAGGTTAGAGTTAAAAAGGATTAATATGAAAACAGGATACCAAGATATTTCGTATATTTGCAAATGCGTATGACGGGTATTGAACTGGACATGATACAAACTGCCGGCATTGGTGCCTTAGCCCTCTTAGTCGGCATGCTTCTTTGCATACTTCGTAGCCTTCCCCCTGTTAGGTCGCAATTACGATGCAGCCGTACTGTGTGCAGGAATGTGTGGTTTCGGCCTTGGCGCAACGCCCAATGCAATGGCCAACATGAGTGCCGTGTGCTACAAATACCGCTATACGGTCAAGCCTTTCCTCATCGTGCCAATCATCGGCGCCATGTTCGCCGACCTAATCAATACAGGAATCATCACCCTCTTCCTTAATATTCTATAGAACAGTTTCCATTCCCGTTTTCTGTACTTTCATGCACACTGTTCCTATAAACTGTTTCAGCTATTCCTGAAAGCCAGTGGCGTCATACCGAAATGATCCTTGACGTACTTGCCGAAGAAGGAGTTGTTGGGAAAGCCTAACTGGTCGCAAATCTGCTTGATACTGAGGTCGGTCTGACGCAGGTAGTAACGGATATTCTCCTGCACCTGCTCTGTGATCCACTCGTTGGCCGTCTTGCCTGAGTTCTTCTTGCAGACAGCAGTAAGGTATTTGGGTGAGATGCAGAGCTCGTTAGCGTATGCTTCTACCGTACGGCGTTTCACATCATTGGAATGCAACAGGTCGAGGAAGTGCTGAAAGTGGACTTTGGACGTCTGCTTTTCCTTGCCATGCAAAGCGGCAGAACCATCCAGACGCGTATCTGCCGACAACATCTGCTTCATGGCTCCACAGAGGGCGAGGACCGCCGAGCGTAGCAACGACTGGATAACATCGGTATGCAAGGGATTGTCCTTACCTTTTGCAATGGCCAGCGTCAGCATGTCATAGAAGTGGGTGTAGAAGAGTATCTCGTCCGCGTCCATCGTCACTATATGCTGGCGATGGATGTACATCATGTCGTTCCAGATGCTCATTTTCTCACGAAGGAAGCTCTGCAGGATGCGGTTGGTGAGGAACATGCCGCGAAGGTCGAAATCAGGACTGACCATTACGTCAGTCACCGTGACGTTCTGAGGAACGATGGCCACCTGGTTCTTGTGCAGTTCCATCTGTTGGCCGTTTATCTGGGCCTGCACCTTGCCGTTGGTGCAAATGACGATGGCGTTCATAGCCACATGGGCAGTATTAACTTCTGTGAACTTCTGGATACAGTCCACTACCACGATGTCATTGTCGGAATAGCCAATCTGGATGTCCTCGTTGTCGGCTAATGTCTGTAATGTAATCTCTTCCTGCTGTTTCATGCTGCAAAAGTAATGAAAAAAATAAAAAACAGAAGATTAAAAGAATAAAAAGTAATGTTTAATTTGGGGTTAATTATGTTTATTTTGTAGTCTTTGTGCCGAATTGATAAAGAACGAAGTGAAATCGGACATTAACGATAGCTTAATTAACCTTATCTTTGCATCCAAAATCAAACATTTATTTATGAAAAAAGTACTATTCTTAGCTATTGGCTGCTGGCTGTCAGTCGTTAGCTGTAGTGACAAGACGGCGCGTCAGGAGGAGAACGTGAAGGCTCCTATGAGAGTGAAAACAGAAGTAGTATCTACTGCCATGAATGCGAGTGGCCAGACTTACGTAGGTATTTTGGAAGAATGCGAGGCTACTGCCGTGAGTTTTACTGGCATGGGCGTCGTGAAACGCATACTGGTCAGCGACGGACAAACCGTCGCTCGCGGACAGCTGTTAGCCGAGATGGACGATACCCAGGCCCTTAACCTGCTGAGTGGAGCCGAGGCTCAGATGACGCAGGCCAACGACGCCCTGGAGCGTTACAAGATGTTGCACGACAACGGAGCGCTGCCCGAGGTGCAATGGGTGGAGATACAGAGCAAGGTGGCCCAGGCCAAATCGCAGTTAGAGGTGGCGAAGAAGAACCTGGCGGACTGCCGCCTGGTGGCTCCCGTGAGCGGCATCGTAGGCAAACGCCTGGTTGGTGCAGGCGAGACGGCTATGCCTTCGCAGGCGGTAGTCAGCATTCTCGACATATCGACTGTGAAGGTTAAGGTGGCCATACCTGAGGCTGAAATCAGCGGCATTGGTGCTAACACCTCTTCTATTATTAAGGTAGAGGCCGTCAATGGCAGTTTTGAGGGTGGCCGTATAGAAAAAGGTGTGCAGGCCGATGCGTTGACGCACACTTACGACATCCGCATCCAAGTGGCAAACAGGGAGCGCAAGCTGCTGCCAGGCATGGTGGCCTCAGTGCAGTTTGTTGCTATGGCACAGCAACAGGCACAACTGCCTTCAGTGCCTGTAACGGCTGTACAGAAGAAAGCCGACGGCTCGTTGTTTGTGTGGACGGTAGGAAACGACAGTACGGCTCATCGCACCACGGTGACTACTGGCGAGACCATAGGCAACCGCATTGTGGTGACTACTGGTATCAACGAAGGAAGTCGTGTGATAACTGAGGGTTATCAGAAACTCAGCGAAAACACCAAGGTGGTTTTCTAACCCCCTCGTCGATATATCAAAATAACGTTATAACGAAATAACGAAGAATAATGAAAAAGAAGGATTGGCTCCGATGGCCTTTGGAGCACTACTCAATATCATTGCTCATTGTAGGCATCTTGTTTGTGATGGGCATCTACGGCATGTACGTCATGCCGAAGGACGAATTCCCACATGCTACTATCCGTCAGGGCGTAGTAGTGGCTGTGTATCCTGGTGCCACCAGCGAGGAGGTGGAGCAGCAGGTTGCCAGACCGCTGGAGCGTTACCTCTTTACCTATGGTGAGGTAAACCGTAAGAAGACCACCACACAGTCGCAGAACGGCATGTGTATCGTGATGGTAAAACTGAACGACAACGTAAACAACAAAGACGAGGTATGGTCAAAGATCAAGCACGGTCTGAATGGATTTAAGCCACAGTTGCCCAGCGGTGTGCTGGCCATCGTGGTGAACGATGACTTCGGCAATACTTCGGCCCTGCTCATCGCCATTGAGAGCGACCAACGCAGCTATCGTGAACTGAAACAATACAGTGACGATCTGAGCGACCGCTTGCGCCGCATCCCATCAGTCGCCAACGTCAAACTCTTTGGCGAACAGAAGGAGCAGATATCGCTCTATATAGACCGCCAACGCCTGCAGGCCTACGGCATCGGCCAGCAGATGCTTTTCTCACGTCTGCAGGCTCAGGGCATCACCACTATGAGTGGCTCCATCAGCGACGACGACCAGCAGATTCCCATCCACGTGGAGGCTCAGGAGAACAGCGAGGAGGAGATAGCCAACCAGATTATCTTCTCTGACCCCGTGACGGGCAAGGTGGCTCGTGTTCGTGATGTGGCCCGTGTGGTGAGGGAATACGAACCCATGTCAAGCCGTATCGAGCAGGACGGTCATCCCTGTGTGCTGCTGTCGATGGAGATGACGCCTGGCAATAATGTCGTGCTGTACGGTCAGGAGGTGGACAAAGTGCTGAACGACTTCCGTCAGAACGAGTTGCCTGAAGATGTGAAGGTGACCCGCATTGCCGACAAGCCCAAAGTGGTGGCGATGAGCGTGAGCGATTTCTTGCGCGACTTGCTGATATCGATGCTGATTATTATCCTGGTGATGATGGTGCTATTCCCCATCCGTTCGGCCATCGTGGCGGCCATCACCATCCCGCTGAGTACCTTTGTCAGTGTGGCGGTGATGTATATGATGGGCATCGAACTGAACATCGTGACGTTAGCGGCGCTGATTGTGGTATTGGGAATGATTGTCGATAACTCGATAGTGGTCATCGACGGCTATCTGGAATACTTGGGTAAAGGCCTTAAGCCCTTTGATGCCGCCATCGAGTCGGCACGCCAGTATTTCATGCCGATGCTGCTGGCCACCATCTGCATCTGCGCCATTTTCTATCCGTTCCTAATCACGATGAAGGGCATGTTCCACGACTGTCTGGAGGACTTTCCCGTCACGATTACCATCAACCTGATGGTGTCGCTGGTGCTGGCGGTGACGGTGATTCCGTTCTTAGAAACAAAGCTCATCAAGAGACCCACGGGAGGGGCCGGAGGAGGGTCTGCCATCACCAAGTGGGTACAGAATACATATAATAAGGTGTTAGACTGGACTTTTGCCCATCCATGGCTCACAATCTATGGCGGTATCGGCGTGATTCTGCTCTCAACGCTGATAGCCCCCACGCTGAAAATTCGCTTGTTCCCATACGCCGACCGTGACCAGTTTGCGGTAGAGATATTCCTGCCTGACGGTAAGGGACTGGCCGAGACGGAAGTGGTGGCTGATTCCGTCAGCCACATCCTCGAAAAGGATGAGCGCATCACGAGTATCACAGGTTTTATTGGCTGTTCGTCGCCACGATTCATGGATGCCTATGCCCCCAGGCTGGCTGGCAAAAACTATGCACAGTTCATCGTGAATACCAAAAGCGATAAGGCCACCATCGACCTCTTAACCCAATATCAGCCTCAACTCAGCGAGGCGTTCCCTAATGCCTATGTGAAGTTCAAGCGACTGGACTATTTAGAGGTAAACGAACTGGAGTACCGTTTCTATGGCGACAACCTCGACTCGCTGCATGTTGTGGCTGAGCGGTTGATGGAACGTATGCGCCAGATGCCTGAACTGGAGTGGGTACATACTGACTACTTCCAGCCCTACCCTATTATAAATGTGACGCTCGATCCTGTAACGTCTGCCCAATTAGGGATTACGCGTACTACTGCCCAGTTAGCACTAAGTGCCACATCAAGCGACCTGCGTGTAGGACAAATCTGGGAGGGTAACTACGAAGTGCCCATCGTGGTGAAGGACGATGCGGACATGACTTTCTCGGATGTGGCCAATCTTGGCATCCCTTCGCCAGCTTCGATGGTCTCGGGAGGTCTGCACAGCACCAACTCAACAGTTCCTTTGAGACAGATTGCCAAGGTACAGCCCAAGTGGAGCGAGAGTCGCATCATGCATCGCGGCGGCGAGCGCTGTATCACGGTGACGGCGCAGTTTGCGCAGGGAATCTATACAGCTCCTGTTGAAAAAGAGATAGCCCGTATCATGAACGAAGAGACTAAGCTGCCACAGGGCGTTCGCACTGAGGTGGGCGGCGAGATAGAATACGGCGACGAAGCTTTACCACAGATCTTCGGCGGCATTGCCATTGCAGAGGTCATTGTGTTCTTCTTCCTGTTGTTCAACTTCAAGAGGTACGGCATTACCACCATCTGTATGGTGGCGTTAGGACTAATGACGCCTGGCGCTTTGATAGGTCTCGGTTTGATGAACCGTGCCTTGGGTCTCACCTCCATCTTCGGACTCATCACGCTGATGGGAATGATTATGCGTAACGAGATCCTCATCTTCGAGCATGCCAACGACTTGATTAAGAAAGGTGTTTCTGTGAAGCAGGCGGCCTACGAGGCTGGAAAGCGCCGTATGGTACCCATCTTCCTCACGACGGCTACTACTGCCGTTGGTGTGGTACCAATGATTATTGCCCAGTCGTCGTTCTGGATGCCCGTGGGTGTCACCATCTTCGCAGGTGGTATCGGCTCGCTCATCATGGTAGTTACCATGCTGCCAGTAGTTTACTGGAAGGTAAGTGCTAAGAAGAATTGAAAAACTCAAAAAACGAAGAATTGAAATGAAAAAGATATTTGCAATCATAGCTGGTTTAGTTTGTTGCTGTGTTACAGCAACATCCCAGCAAACTTATACCCTGCAGCAGATGAAGGACTCTGCGCTCCAAAACAACTTCGCCATCCGCAGCGCCAAATACGGCGTTGAGGCTGCCCAGCAGCAGCGCAAGGAGGCGTTTACCAAATACTTTCCTAACGTCAGCGGAACTGGTCTGTGGTTTAATGCCAACAAGGGAATGGCGCAAACCGCCATCAATTCGTCAGAGATGATATCGCCTGAATTAGGAGCTGCCTTAGCGCAGTCGCTGCCTGCTGAGGCATTAGCTGCTTTGGGCAGTCCCATCAGCATCTCGATGATGAAGAACGGTACTATTGGTTCGCTGATGGCTATGCAGCCGGTATTTGCCGGAGGGCAGATTATCAACGGCAATAAACTCGCCAAGGTCGGCGAGGACGTGAGCCGACTCCAGTTGCAACTATCGGAAAACGAAGTGGAGAAGACTACCGAACAATACTTCTGGCAGTTGGCATCACTACAAGAGAAAATGAAGACCATCGAGGCCGTCGATACTTTGTTGGCTGGTATTCATAAGGATGTCGATATTGCCGTGCGTGCTGGCTTGGCTATGCGCAACGACCTGCTGCAAGTACAACTGCGCCAGAACGACATCGAAAGTCAGCGGCTGAAACTACAGAACGGTATTTCCATTGTTCGCCTCTTGCTGTCGCAATACTGCGGCCTGCGCGATACGTCGTTTGCTATTAGCTATCAGTCGGACATTCCGTCGGCACTTTTGTCTCGTCAGGACCATAACCAAGCGCTCTTGGGAACAGCAGAGTATCAGTTGTTAGGCAAACAGGTCGAAGCTGCCAACCTCCAGAAGAAACTGGCCGTCGGTCAGAACCTGCCGTCAGTGGCTGTGGGTGCAGGCTACAACTATCATAATCTGTTAGACAACAATCACACGTTTGGCATGGTTTTCGCCACAGTCAGCGTTCCTATTAGTGATTGGTGGGGCGGCTCTCACACCATCAAGCGCCGCAAGATAGAACATCAGCAGGCTCAGGAACAATTGGCCGACAATGCCGAACTTCTGAAAATCCGTATGCAGAACGCCTGGAATGGTGTAGAGGAGTCTTACCAGCTATTACAACTGGCTAAACGCAGTATCGAACAAGCCGAGGAGAACCTCCGTCTGAATCGCAACTACTATCGTGCCGGAACCTCAAAGATGTCAGATTTGCTTGAAGCTCAGATGCTCTATCAACAATCCTGCGACAAATATACCGACGCCTTCGCCGACTATCAGAACAAATTACTGGAATATAAACAAGCCATCGGACAGTGAGACAACTATATGATCCCACCGTCCGATGCTTTATCCTTATTGGACAAGAATTAGTCAGTTTTATTTTGTAAGCTCGAATCCCACACGAGCGCCGTTGGCACTCTTAGCGAGCTTGCTAACTGCCTGGACAGCAGCAGTATTGCTAACCTTACCTTCTTTCTGAAGGATGTTGGTCATCTGTGTGGCGTCAAACATCAGACCCATGCCTTTCTCGGTCTTGGTGACGTTGCCCTTAATGGTCTCAGTAGCAGTCTTGAGAGCGATTTCACCGTTCTGGGGGTTATAGGTATAGGTTCCGCTGAAAGGAATGCCATTTACCTTAGCCGAGAACTTGTTGCCATCAAGGAACGAGAAAGAGGTGTTGTTACGACTAATGCCGATATTGCTGTAGTTATTTGCCAGCGACGAAGCAATATTGTTTATCGTAGCAGAACCTCCGGCCTTTGTCAGAGCCTGCTGAGTAGTAAAGGCAGCACTTGGAGCATTGTAGTTCCAGTTACCAAGAAGGCTCGACTGGTCGAAATTCATTCCGCCCAACAGCACTTGACCCAATACAGCGCCAAGCACATTACCCCACACATTACCGTTTGAACCAGTAGCAGGAGCTGTTCCAACACCGGCTGTCATGCAGCTTGACATCATCAATACGACAGCTGCAAAAAGTGTCAAAGAAGTTTTCTTCATAATGCTATAGATGTTAAAATGGTGAATAATTCTATTACACGGTGCAAATTTACTAATTATTTGGGATTCTTCGTGTTTTTTACCTTAAGAATTAAGAAATAATAGGATAAAGACCTTGAGCGTCAATATCCGAGGCTCTCACCAACCAATACCACGACATGACGGCCTCGTGGTGAGTTTCTGAGGAAGTGGACGTAGTTGCAGATGGATTCCGGCGAGTTGCAGTTGTGGCACACACCATCAATCTGGCAAGGGGTCTTGATGTCAAAGCGTGCAGCATTAATGGGCGATGCCGTGCTACGTGCCCTGGCAAGAGCGGACTCAACATCCTGAGCCACCTTGTTGAGTCCTACCACGAAGATCACCTTTTTAGGTCCCCAGGTAATTGCTGCCACACGATTGCCGTTACCGTCGATGTTCACGATAACGCCATCCTCGGAGATAGCATTGGCGCTCGTGAGGTATACATCCGTAGAGAAAGCCCTGAGATACATGGCTTGCTTCTCTTCCGGCGTCTCGACGAGGTCGCGATCAAGCACCTCTAAAGTACCACGGTTCCTGAGATAATCGGGAATGCCCAAGTCGCGGATGGTCATCGTTCCGCCCCATGTCACACTACTTCCGTCCTCAATGAGTTCGGAAACCTTCTTCACTGCCTCTTCTGCCGTCGCACAATAGAAACCTTCCATGTGGCGACGCTTTAGGTTCTTGATAATCGTCTGAGCCAAACGCTCATTTCTTTGTTCCTGTGGTGTCATATTTAAAAATCCTTTATTTTTTGGTAAGAGTCTATTTGCTGATCTTTTCGCCCATGAGGGAACAGAGGTAAACCTCAAGGGCGGTGTAGCCATCCTTCGAGATGACGAGGTTGCGGTCGTCGGGATTCGTGGGATCGAGGCCGTTGGTGCGCTCCCAGGAGTCGGGCATGCCGTCGTGGTCGCTGTCCAAGATGAGTTCGTGGTTCCAGGCTGTCGGCCAGCCGCCTACGTCGGCGGGGTTATCGATGATGCCTTTCTTGTGGGCGGTGGGACCTTGGTAAAGAGCCGTGCCGTTACGGACTTCATCGACGATGCGCTGCTCGACGGCATCGCGGTGGATGGTGCCGGCCTTCGCAAGGACGTGTTCGTAGGCCTTCTTGGCGGACTCAGGTTTAAGAAGGGAAGCGGCGAGGGGGATGTCGGCGGGAAAACCGCCGACCGCGGACTGAGGGGAAGGAACGGCGGATGAGGACTGAGGGAGCAGGCGGTTGAGCGACTGCTGCTGCTCGACGGTAAAGGGCGTCTTGTTGCTGACGAGCTGCCAGTTGTCCTTGGCCTTCGTGCCCTCCATTACGTTGCCGCTGAAATACCAGATGCTTGGCGAAGTGAGCTGCTTGCCCTTACGGGCGTTGGACAGCTCGACGAAAACGTTGTCCTCGGGGTGGGCAGGACCGGGCTTGTAATAGTTGCCGATGAAGTTACAGAGGTGGGTGCTGCCTTCGCCGGCCTCGTTCTCACCACCGTAACAGGAGTTCTGGCGGCCCCAGTTGTAGTTCACATTATTAATATATTCGAGGAAGACATTCTTGTCGCCACCAGGGTTCGAGGCGCCGTTGATGCGCGGGCTGCGGCTGTCGTTATGGGCCAGCAGGTTGTGGTGGAACGTAGCCGGTGATCCACTCCATTGTGCACCATAGCCACGAACACCCTTCTTATGGCCGGCGTTGTGCAGCCCTTCGTGGATGATGCACCACTGAACGGTGGTGAAGTGGTTGTCGTACATGGTCATGTTCTCCTCGCCGCTCCAACCGAAGCAGCAATGGTCGATGATGATGTTACGGGCGTTCTCGATGCCGATGGCTCCGCCGTCGATGAAACAGCGCTTCTTGTAGGCTTCGTCGCTCTCGCCCTCTTGACGCTCCAGTTCCTTGACACCAAGCCTGCCACGGATGTTACGGATGATGACATTCTCAGAACCGCCAAGGTTCAACTTGCCGCCGCGCAACAGGATACCCTTGCCTGGAGCCGTCTGGCCAGCTATGGTGACGTTGCGGAGCTTGGCGCGAATGGAACGCTCGTTCTTACGCTGAGGGTTGGGACCGATGTCGATGATGCCGCTGACACGAAACACGATGGTGGCATCTTCCCGGCCAGCCTCTGTCAGCGCCCAGCGCAGCGATCCCTCGCCGCTGTCTGCCAACGTCGTCACCTCGACCACCTTGCCACCCCTTCCGCCAGAGGCATACTTGCCAAAGCCCTCTGCCGTGGGGAATGCCAGTGTCTGGCCTGTCGGAGAAAGCGCCTGTCCTGTCGTCTGTGCCCAGCCAGCCAACCAGGTGAAAGCCATCATCACTAAAACACCTATTCTTTTCATAAGCCTACGTAGTTTGTACGTTCTGCAAATGTACGAACAAATTTCATAACGGCCAAACATTCTACGAAAAAGTTACAAAATCGAAACGCAACGACTTTTTGTGATGACATTTTAGGTGTTTAAACGTCATAAGAACAACAAACTACAAAAATATTTGGCAGTTTGAAAGAAAAAGTGTACATTTGCAGGCGTTATTACAAAACAGAGCAAGCAATTAATTACTAACAAATAAAAAACGAAAGAGTATGAAGAAAATTTTTACCCTTATTAGCGTGGCCCTCGTTGCCATGAGCGTTAATGCGCAGGAGTTGTGGACTGCCGAAGACCTTGATGTGGATGCGCTGAATACCACGTCTACTCCTAACACTAATCCCAACATGAAGAAGATTGCGGACATTTTCCCCTCAGACCCCGGGGCTGAAGCAGTACTTGCTGCCACAAACACCCAGCCGAACACGCTGCAGGACTACTTCTTTGAGGCAAAAACCGCAAGCATCACGTTGCGCGGCGTCTCTACGCCCAACTCTGACGCTAAGCAAGGAGAGGCTTGGCAGAAGTCTGGTGGCGCTGGAACTAACATGGCCTTAGACACTGACCTTTGCGATGTGAAGTTCACAAGCTACGTGAAGCCAAAGGCTGGAAATCCCGCCATTGAGTCGGTCGAGTATTTCTATGTGAACGACAACGGTGACGAGGTAGGTCCACGTTATGCAGAGGTCTACTGGTCAGAGGGCTGTGGCATGGTGCCTGGAAGAGGATGCTACTACGAAATTACAGCTGCTGCCACCGGAAAACTGAAAATAGGCATCTATGTCAACAAGGGCAACCACGCCACATACATCGTCGACAAGGCTACAGGTGTTCACATCCCGGCAGCGAATATTGACGTAGCAGTATTCTACCAGAACAACGGCTTCCCCTACGAAGGTAGCGTTGAAGAAGGTACGGCTAAGTATCTGAACGAGGGCAAGATGCCGGATGACTTTATCGTCCAGCACACCAATGCATGCACGCAAAATCGTCCTTGCCTGGGCTATCTGACATTACAGGTTGAGGCTGGCAAGACTTACTACTTGTTCAACCCCAAGAGCCAGCTTGGCGTCTATGGATTCCAGTTTGGCGAAGGCGGTGCAGGCATCAGCAACATGAAGGCTGACAACGGCAACAATGCCCAGCGCTACAACCTGGCAGGACAGAAGGTCAGCAACGATTTCAAGGGTGTTGTCATCGAGAACGGCCGCAAGATGATGGCGAAGTAAGAGGACTACACTATCATCATTTAGATATCTACAGGGGCGAGGCCAAAGGGCTTTCGCTCCTGCTTTTTTTATTTTTATGAAAAAAGTTCGTTGGAAAGTTGGCAGTTTGAAAAGAAATGCCTATTTTTGCAGGTGATAAGAATAGAACTGTGAACAACGAAAAATGGAGTAAAACCGTCATCCTTGTCGACGCCGACTACGTCGACAAGGTTGCGTTTGACCTTATAGTGAACTTCGAGCGCATGCTGGGCCGCCGCATTCCGCAGGCCGACATGGCGCAGTGGCTGGAGTGTGTAGCTCTGGACGGCGGCCTGCGGCCCCAGAAATCAGACATCAAACCTCAGACTTCAGACCTCAAGCCTCAGACATCGATTCAGGTTGTCCTGCTACACAAGCAGGCAAAGATGGAGAACTTTGCTCCTGGTTCGTTTGCAGAACTCGACGGCAAGGCATTCACCGGCACTTTGGGTGAGTTTCTCATCAGCTGCGTCGTGGTGGAAGACTTGACTACGATGGACGACCTGTTTATCGACTCGCTGCAAGTCTTGGCCAATGCCGAAGAGGTAAACCGACTCATCGTCGTACCCGACAGTGAACATATATATAATAAGGTACGCGAGGCCCTTCGACAAGTTGACCCCGACAGGCACATCACCGTACTCAGCATGCAGCCCATGCCTAACGGACAGTTCCGTCAGGAAATCCTCGGCTACTCGCTGATGGCGGCTCTCGGGATTAAGTCAGAAGAACTAAATAAAATGTCGTAATAACGTAATAACGATATAACGTAATAACGTAATAACGATATAACGAAAACGATAACGATAACGTAATAACGAAAACGAAATAAGACTATGTCAAGAGTATTAATGATTGGCGCCGGAGGCGTCGCAACGGTAGCAGCGTTCAAGATTGCCCAGAACGCTGACGTGTTTACAGAGTTCATGATTGCCAGCCGTCGCAAGGCAAAATGCGACGCCATCGTAGAGGCAATCCACAAGAAAGGCTACACGCTGCCCATCCGTACAGCACAAGTGGATGCCGACGATGTGGAACAGCTGAAGGCCCTGTTTAACGACTACAAGCCCGAACTGGTTGTGAACCTCGCCCTACCCTATCAGGACCTCACTATCATGGAGGCCTGTCTGGCCTGCGGATGCTCGTATCTTGATACTGCCAACTACGAACCTAAGGACGAGGCGCATTTCGAATATTCGTGGCAATGGGCCTATCGCGAACGTTTCCGTGAGGCCGGTCTGACTGCCATCCTTGGCTGCGGCTTCGATCCTGGCGTCACCTCTATCTATACCGCCTACGCTGCCAAGCACCACTTCAAGGAGATTCAATATCTGGACATCGTGGACTGCAATGCCGGCGACCACCACAAGGCCTTCGCCACCAACTTCAACCCGGAAATCAACATCCGCGAGATTACCCAGAAGGGACTCTACTGGGAGAACGGCCAGTGGGTAGAGACCGAGCCTCTGGAGATTCACAAAGACCTGAATTATCCTAACATTGGTCCGCGCGACAGCTACCTGTTGCACCACGAAGAGATAGAGTCGCTGGTCATTAACTATCCGACCATCAAGCGCGCCCGCTTCTGGATGACCTTCGGACAGCAGTACTTGAAGCATCTGGAAGTCATCCAGAACATCGGCATGAGCCGCATCGACGAGGTGGAGTACGAAGCTCCGCTGGCAGATGGTTCTGGCGTAGCTAAAGTCAAGATAGTCCCCTTGCAGTTCCTGAAGGCTGTATTGCCTAACCCGCAAGACCTCGGTGAGAACTACGAGGGCGAGACTTCCATCGGTTGCCGCATCCGCGGTATCGGCAACGACGGCAAGGAGCACACCTATTATGTATTTAACAACTGCTCGCATCGTGCTGCCTACGAAGAGACCGGCATGCAGGGCGTCTCGTACACCACTGGCGTTCCAGCCATGATAGGTGCCATGATGTTCTGCAAGGGGCTGTGGAAGAAGCCCGGCGTCTATAACGTTGAGGAGTTTGACCCCGATCCTTTCATGGAACAGCTTAACAAACAAGGCCTGCCCTGGCACGAGATCCACGACGGCGACCTAGAACTTTAATGTCGTAATTCCATAATCCCATAATCTCGTAATAACGAAATAACGTAATAACGAAATAAAAAAATACTATGGCAAAGAAAGAAGAAAATGCGGAGCAGTTGACCCCGCAACAGCAGAAGATGAAAGCCCTGCAGGCTGCTATGGCGAAGATCGAGAAGGATTTTGGCAAGGGCAGCATCATGAAGATGGGCGACGAAAAGATAGAGAACGTGGACGTGATACCTACTGGCAGCATCGGTCTGAACGCAGCCCTCGGCGTAGGCGGTTACCCCAAAGGACGCATCATCGAGATTTATGGTCCGGAGTCAAGTGGTAAGACGACGCTAGCCATACACGCCATAGCCGAAGCACAAAAGGCCGGTGGCATTGCAGCATTCATCGATGCCGAGCATGCCTTCGACCGCTTCTATGCTGAAAAGTTAGGCGTCGATGTGGATAACCTCTACATCTCGCAGCCTGACAACGGTGAACAAGCCTTGGAGATTGCCGACCAGCTGATACGTTCGAGTGCCGTCGATATCCTGGTAGTCGACTCTGTGGCAGCCCTGACGCCAAAGAAGGAGATTGAGGGCGACATGGGTGATTCGGCCGTCGGCCTGCATGCCAGACTGATGTCGCAGGCACTCCGCAAACTGACGGGTACCATCGCCAAGACGAACACCACCTGCATCTTCATCAACCAGCTGCGCGAGAAGATTGGCGTCATGTTCGGCAACCCTGAGACGACGACGGGTGGTAACGCCCTGAAGTTCTACGCCTCGGTACGCCTTGACATCCGCAAGGTGACCAGCATCAAGGACGGCGACAACGTCATCGGCAATCAGGTGCGGGTGAAAGTGGTGAAGAACAAGGTGGCTCCCCCCTTCCGCAAGGCAGAGTTTGAGATTACCTTCGGCGAGGGTATCTCGAAGATTGGCGAGTTGGTAGATCTGGGCGTTGAGCACGAAATCATCAAGAAGAGCGGTTCATGGTTCTCGTATGGTGACGCAAAACTGGCCCAAGGACGCGATGCCGTCAAGGCGCTGTTGAAGGACAACCCCGAGTTGTGCGAGGAACTGGAGGCCAAAATCATGGAGGCCATTGCCGACAAAGAGTAAAATCAAAGAGCATAATTTTGGAGGCTATTGCCAACAAAGGGTAACAATAAAAGAGGGCTGCACCAACTGATGCAGCCCTCTATATTGTAAGGAGGGGGAATAGTTTACTTTTTTACTGAACAGAAAGGCCACTTCCCGTCAGACGAGCGCTACTGTTCTTCATGGAAGCCGCACGGCGCGTACCTGTTGCACCACCCACAGCACCCTTGTTGGCGCGACCACCAGCTTTCGTCACGATGCCATCCTTATCGAAGCGTACCACGAGGAGCACACCGTTGGAACGGTTGTAAAGCCACTCCATGACACCATTGCTGTCGGGAATCTTAGAAACGGGTTCACCCACAGCCAGCTCAACTTCTTCTTCTGTCATGCCGGGAATGACACGACCCTCACGAATGGCAGTACGAGTCTCCAACGTGGTGGAACGAGCCTCACCTTCGCCCATGCCAAACAGATAACCGAAGTAGTCATCCTTGTTGCCATCGGCCTTGGCGATTTCCTCGTCGAAAGCGATATCCTTATAGTAGATACGGCGTGACTCTTCCTCACGCAAAGTCAATGTAAAGAACCCTGTATTTTTAACAGGACGAATGTCGTCGATGATAAAGCCCGTGAAGCGAGGTACCTTAACATCACGTACCTTACCAGAACCCTTACTGCTCATGGCGGTGGGATACTTCGTGTGGACGGTCTGGTTCAGATAGTCGGAAATGTTTTTAGAAACGACCATCTCACCACCGGTATACTCGAAGGAGCCAGGGAAGAAGAACTTGGCATTGTCCACGTCGAACTCGTTGTCACGCATGCCGCTGTTGGTCTTACTCATGGCAACGCTCTGATAGAACTGACGACCATCTTCGTCCTCGACAATAATCTTGACGGGGAACGAACGTGTGCCGACGCCAACGGCAACAACCTTTACCACTTTGTTCTTAGGAACGGTGACCTCGCTATAACCGTCGCCGTCATACTCCGTATCTTCACGGTATTCCTTAGTACGGGTAAGCAGGTGCTGGTTCAACAGCAACTCGCGAGCCTTGTCGACATCGCCCAGATAAGCCAGTGTTGGAACGCCCAGCTTGCCGTAGCAGTAGTCGTCGAAAGTACCATTGGGAAGCTCGTAGTAATAGCTCTTGTTGTCTGTCTCGCAGAAGAAACGGACATGGACACGGCCATTTGGCATGTCTTCGTGACCCTTATAGACCATGATGTGGTGGCGCAGGGCGGCACTACTGACTTCCTTGCCAGTGTTGGCATCGTGGAAAGTGTTTACCAAAAGGTCATACTTTTCAGGAACGACCATAAAACGCATGCCGTCTTTCCAGTCACACATGCTGTAGTAACGGAAATTCTTACCTAAGAAATCTTGGGGACCATCGTCCTCCTCAGACTTTGTCTCGGAAGCCACAACAGCGTGCTGGGCAGGTTTCTTAACACCCTTTGTCTTGACAATATATGGATTGTCTTGAGCGCTAACCGACATGGTAGCAAAGGCCAACAAGGCCACTAATGAGAGTTTTTTCATCATGATGTAACGTCAAAATTGATCAATTCGCCTGCAAAGTTACAAAGAAGGAAGCAAAAAAGCAAATTTTTTTGCCATTATTTCTTCATGACATGTATGACAAATTGTCACTGCCACCTGAAAGTGTCACTCGTTGGCACATGCTTTGCTGTTAGGTTATCGACAAAATTTGATTATTAACAATTAAAAAAATAAGAATTATGGGAAAGATTATTGGAATCGACTTAGGAACAACTAACAGCTGCGTTGCCGTTTTCGAAGGTAACGAGCCGGTAGTCATCGCCAACAGCGAAGGCAAGCGTACAACGCCTTCAGTTGTTGGATTTGTAGAGAACGGTGAGCGCAAGATTGGCGACCCCGCTAAGCGTCAGGCCATCACTAACCCGAAGAAGACCGTTTACTCGATTAAGCGCTTCATGGGTGAGAACTGGCAGCAGACCGAGAAGGAAATCTCGCGCGTACCTTATAATGTAGTAAACGAGGGAGGCTATCCCCGTGTCGACATCGATGGACGTAAGTACACCCCGCAGGAAATCTCGGCTATGGTGCTTCAGAAGATGAAGAAGACTGCCGAAGACTACCTCGGACAGGAAGTGACAGACGCCGTCATCACCGTACCGGCATACTTCTCCGACTCTCAGCGTCAGGCCACTAAGGAGGCAGGACAGATTGCAGGCCTCAACGTGCGCCGTATCGTCAACGAGCCCACAGCTGCTGCTTTGGCATACGGTGTCGACAAAGCCAATAAGGACATGAAGATTGCCGTCTTCGACCTTGGTGGCGGTACGTTCGATATCTCTATTCTTGAATTCGGTGGCGGCGTGTTCGAGGTACTTTCTACCAATGGCGACACCCATCTTGGTGGTGACGACTTCGACCAAGTTATCATCGACTGGCTGGTTCAGGAGTTCCGCAACGACGAAGGTGCCGATCTGAAGAGTGACCCGATGGCTATGCAGCGTCTGAAGGAGGCTGCCGAGAAGGCAAAGATTGAACTGTCTTCTTCTACCTCTACCGAAATCAACCTGCCGTACATCATGCCCGTCGGCGGCGTACCAAAGCACTTGGTTAAGACACTGACACGTGCTAAGTTCGAGCAGTTGGCTCACGGACTCATTCAGGCCTGTCTCGCTCCCTGTCAGAAGGCTATGGCAGACGCCAAGTTGAATACCGCAGATATTGACGAGGTCATTCTCGTAGGTGGTTCAAGCCGTATCCCCGCCGTGCAGACACTGGTCAAGAACTACTTCGGCAAGGAGCCTTCAAAGGGTGTCAACCCCGACGAGGTGGTAGCCGTAGGCGCTTCTATCCAAGGGGCTATCCTGAACAAGGAAGGCGGCGTGGGCGACATCGTACTGCTCGACGTAACCCCGCTGACACTGGGTATCGAGACCATGGGCGGTGTAATGACCAAGCTGATTGAGGCCAACACGACCATTCCTTGCAAGAAGAGTGAGACATTCTCGACCGCTGCTGACAATCAGACAGAGGTAACCATCCACGTATTGCAGGGTGAGCGTCCCATGGCCAGCCAAAACAAGTCTATCGGCCAGTTCAACCTGACAGGTATCGCTCCCGCACGTCGTGGCATTCCTCAAATTGAGGTAACCTTTGACATCGATGCTAACGGTATCCTCAAGGTTTCTGCCAAGGACAAGGCAACCGGTAAGGAGCAGGCCATCCGCATCGAGGCTTCCTCCGGCCTCTCTCAGGACGAGATCAACCGCATGAAGGCCGAGGCCGAGCAGAACGCCGAGAACGACAAGCGTGAGCGTGAGCGTGTAGATAAGCTGAACCAGGCCGACAGCATGATTTTCCAGACGGAGAACCAGCTGAAGGAAATCGGCGACAAGATTCCTGCCGACAAGAAGCCTGCCATCGAACAGGCCCTCCAGCAGCTGAAGGATGCCCACAAGTCTGGCGACATCGCTGCCATCGACTCTGCCATTGCAGCCCTCAACAATGCTTGGCAGGAGGCCTCACAGCAGATGTACGCACAAGGTCAGCAGGCTGGTCCTCAGCCGGGTGCCGATGCAGGTCAGGGGTTCCAGGGCGGTCAGCAGGCCCAGTCCAACCCCAACGACGACGTCCAGGACGCTGACTTCGAGGAGGTCAAGTAATTGATTAAAGTTTAAAAAACTTATAGTAAAGAAATCGTGCAGGCCAATGATGGTCTGCACGATTTTTATATCATATTAAGGAAAAGGGTGATCATTGCTGTATTAATTAAATCAGCAAACATGGCACCAATGATGGGAACGATGAGGAAAGGTTTGACTGTATAGCGGTATTTATAACATACAGCACTCATGTTGGCCATGGCATTGGGAGTTGCACCTAGACCGAAACCACACATACCTGCACACAGGACGGCTGCATCGTAATCGCGCCCCAACAGGGGGAATGCAGCGAAATAGGCAAACAGTGCCATCATCACTACCTGAGCTACCAGAATGACAATCAATGGAAGGGCCAAGCTCTGAAGCTCCCAAAGCTTAAGGGAGATCATAGCCATTCCAAGGAACAAAGACAGGCAGATGTTGCCTACGCTGATAATCCGATCCATATCAAGTAGCCTATCAGCTTTCACCCATTTGCCGTTTTTCTTATAACTGACGAATCCTGCGGTGTTACGAGCGATAGCGGCTAAGATCAAGGCTCCAAAATAAGTTGGGAACGTGATACCTGTCTTCGCGAGCAACCAACTCAATAAGGTGCCTGCACCCATGACCAGAAGAATGCAATAGGAAGCCTTCGCATACTGCTGGAACTCCTGTTCATTCGTGCTGATACGCTTTGTACGACCTGTTGGCGAAGCCTCGTCACTTTCAATACCTGCCATTGCCGGATCAATCTCTTCATCTGGTGCTTGCATCTGTTCATGCGTCAGTTTTTTGCGGACAATCCTCTCTGCCAATGGACCGCCTAACATAGAACCGGCAATCAGGCCAAAGGTAGCAGCAGCCATACCTATTGTGCCTGCACCGTGCAGCCCCATGCCTTCCAGAACACTTGCAAATCCACCTGCCGTACCATGTCCTCCTGTCATTGATATACTACCAGTAGCCATACCAATCAAAGGATCAACACCCAAGAGTCGGGTAATCCCCATCGGCATCAGGTTCTGCAAAGCAATAATGACAACCAATAGGGTCAGCATGATTACCAAAGGTTTGCCACCTTGCTTGATGACCTTCAAATCGCTTTGAAAGCCAACGCTGGTAAAGAATGCCAGCATAAAGACATCCTTCAACGTACCATCGAACGAAACTTCAATATCGCACCACCCATATAATGCGAGGGTCAACAATGAAAAGATGATACCACCGCTTACTGGCGACGGTACACAGAACTTCTGCAGGAAAGCAACCTTTCTCGTTAATATCATACCAGCGATGAGGGCTAAAGCACCAATGCCGGCACTCTGTATCATATCCAATTCAATACCTACCATACGCTCTTTCTCCTTTATGATTAAAATCTATTTTGCAAATATACGGATTTTTCTTTTAATATAGCGACTATTCCTAAATTTTTTGTTCTTTTTGCAGCAAGAAGGTCGTCGAGAGCAGCTGAAGGATGCCCACAAGGCAGGTGACACCGCTGCCATCGACTCTGCCATTGCAGCCCTCAACAATGCTTGGCAGGTTTTTTGTGCCCGTAAGTTAAAGGGAAGGTGAAAAAATGAAAGATTTTAAGGAAGTTATGGAAAATAAAAAGTTAAAAAGTTTTAAACATCAGCAAATTCTCCACTACTCACCACTCATTACTCACCATTATTTCGTATCTTTGTATCCGAGACATCTTGATGATGGGTTAAAAGATAATTAATTAACAAAATTACTAATGATATGAACAAAAAAAGATTTTTCGGTTTTATTGTGATTGCATCCGCTGTGTCGGGTGCGGCGGTTCTCTCATCATGCAGCCATGATGAGTATACCTACAGTGAGGATAGAGTAGAACTGAGTGTGAACGAAAAGTATGCCCTCGCTTTTGAGGAAGCATTTGGTAAGGTTGGCGCTAATGTTGACTGGGGCTTCAACCGCAAGAAAGCCAATGCACCTGCGCTCACCCGTGCTAAGGGAGACTATACTTTGTACAAAGGTTCCTTACAGCCTTCCATTTCATTCCCGGAAGACTGTAATGCCAGTGAATTCCTGGATGATGTACCAGAAGGTGTTGAAAAACTGCCAGCTGACAAAGACGAGGTCAACGGCGGTACTTATTACATTGATGCCACTACTCAAAAAGCTGTGATGAGACTCGTTGGCACTATTTATGTAACGGGTAATGTTGATTTGTCCGCTTCCGACCAGTTTGAGGTAAATGCAGGCACAAAAATCTATCTGGTTAAAGGTTCAACCTTAAAATTAGGTACCAATAGTGCCTTGAATCTGAAAGGTGACATTTATATTGCAGGCAATGCTCGACTTGAGACGGCTGGTCTCCTCAAGGTGAATGGCGCATCGAAGGTGTATAATCACGGAACCATCAGCGTTGGAACTTTTGAAGTTAACACCACCAGCTTCCTCTACAATGTAGGCTTTTTGGAAACGACAGTGAGTGTGAATGCCGAAAGCAACAGCAGCAGAATCGTAAATGACGGTACCGTCAATTCGCCATCTGTTCAGGTTAACGCCGGTGCTGTTCAGAACAATGCAGAGTGGACTGTTACGGGCACTACCTATGTCACTTCCAACAACTCAGGATGGGTCAACAACGGACATTGGACGACCCGGGACTATGCCTACACGGGTGGAAGCGAGAACGTTATCAACAATTGCTTCCTTGAGGTGACAAATGATTTCGACATAAACATTTCATCAGCATCCGGAGCCTTTAAAATTGACACGGGTGGCGGTGTGCTGACCAATAATTTCTATGGAGGCAGGGATAAGAGTACCAATGCCACATCAGGTCCGTTTAAGATCATTATGGGTCAGGATGCTGTGTTTAAGGTTGCTGAAACGGCTACGCTTGAAAGCGGACGGGGCGAGGGTTTCGGATTCTTTGGCCCCACTACAGGTGGATATGCAGTATTCCAGGCCAAGAATATTGTACGTAATCCTGCACACGATGGCACTTGGGGTGCGGTTACATACGGCGGACACCTGTACGTTTCTGCTGAGACCCATTTCGCACAGGGAGACGACGGCTATGCACCACACAAGATTATTTTCGAGCATGACGGTTTCACTGCAGATAACAATATCTATGCAGCAGGCTTCAAGTCTGGCAAGCCCGACATCACCATTGCGGAGACACCATGCAGCCCGGGCTTCGTAGGTGGCGAAGTGCTCTATCGTGTGATTGCCGAAGACCTGTCGGCTACAGAAGCTGGCGACTTCGACTTCAACGACGTTGTCTTCGATGTGGTCAAGGCCGAAGGCGGCAAGACAACCCTAAAGCTTATCTGTGCAGGTGGTACCCTTCCCCTGAGGGTGAGAGGTGCAAACGAAGCCGAGGGCGTAGAGGTACACAGTGTATTTGGAGAAACGGCTCCCAACGCACAGGGTAAATACAAGATGTACAACACTGGCGCCGGTCCTACCGTGCCACCAGCTACCTTTACCATTATGGGTGAATACACAACTCCCCAGCAGATTAAGAACATCGTCATTGAGGTCCAGAAGAATAATATCTGGATGGCTCTCCCTGCCAATCGGGGCGAAGCAGCTTGTAAGATCTTAGTTGACAGCACGTTCAAGCCTGTTGGTGAGAGAAAGAACATTGCTGACGAAAATCAGAAATTCACCGACTACGTACAAGGTAGCTTCGTTGATGAATTCTGGTGGAAGTAATCAAGTAAGCCAGGATTATTCCTGAAGAAAAAAACAAAAATAATATCACAATATCACTCGCACTGAGTATCAGGAAGTTGCGGTGTGATATTGTGATATTATTTTTTTGTAAAGGGCGTTTTTTGAATCAAAAAACGCATCTTTTTTTTCAATTGATAAATCGTTAATAATTGCGTAAGAAGTGGCCGACTTTCGCTACATTCCCACGGTGGGAACCCATCGTTTGGACGGTAGCCATTACAACCTGTCTTTCTCTTCGTTACCTGCACCTGTTCCCTTGTATTTCGATGAAGTGACGTAGATGACACGCCCTCTTCTTTGTATGTAAACCTTATGTGCAGGTTGCTTGATATCAGGCGTAGCGCTGTTCAATGACATCCCAATTGATGAGCTGCCAGAGGGCAGCAAGATGATCGGGACGACGATTCTGATAATCCAGATAGTAGGCGTGTTCCCAGACATCGAAGGTCAGCAGTGGCTTCAAGCCGCGCTGTACCGGATTGGCGGCATTCGTCTCTTGGGTGATGGTCAGCTTACCATTGTTGTCTGCCGACAGCCACACCCAGCCAGAGCCGAACAACGTGGCACCCTTCTTTTGGAATTCCTCCTTGAAAGCCTCAAACGAGCCGAAATCTCGACGGATAGCCTCGGCAAGCTTGCCTACGGGCTGATTGTCGGCCTTTGGCGCAGAGAACTGTCCGAAGTAGAGCTCGTGATTCAGAATCTGGCCCGCATTGTTCAGGATGCCGCCCGTTGCCTTGCAGACGATGTTCTCCAGGGTTGCCTCCTCAAACCCGCTGTTTTCCAACAGTCCATTCAGATTATTCACATAAGCCGCCAGATGCTTTCCGTGATGGAAAGCGATGGTTTCACGACTAATGACCGGCTCCAATGCCTCTGGCGCATAGGGCAGCGCCATCAACTTAAACTTTTCCATACCTATAATTATTTAAATTTACAACACAGGAAGAATGTTGTCCCATACAAGATTGAGTTCGCCCTGCAAGTCCTCTACATCGGACGTGATGGCGATGACTGCATTCTTGTCAGGCACAACAATGATATACTGACCACGGGCACCATCGGCACGGAAGCAGCCAGGACGGCAACGCCACATCTGATAGCCGTAGCCCTGCATCCAGTCGCTGGTTTCGACGGTCATGCCCTTCGCCTCGGCATCCTCCAGACGGGTACCGGGATTGATGCTCTCCACCTGTTTCTTCGACATCTCGCTGACCCATTCAGCAGGGATGATCTGTTTGCCGTTCCATTCTCCCTGCTGAAGGAGCAGCTGTCCCATCTTCGCCAGGTCCTCGGTCTTCAGGTAGAGTCCCCAGCCGCCACAGTTGATGCCCTGCGGGCTCTCGTCCCACTTGGGCTTGTCGATATGGAGGGGCTGGAAGAGACGGGTATCGAGATAATCGACCACCTTCTCGCCCGTCACCTTCTGCACGATGGCGGAGAGCATATAGGTGCCGAGGCTGTTATAGAGATAGAACGTGCCCGGCTTGTGTACGACGGGATGCGCCAGGAATGCCTGTACCCAGTCAGTCTCCTCACCTCCGCGGAACCCTGAGGGCTCCACGTCGTGTCCACACGACATGGTCAGCAGGTCACGAACAGTCATTGCCTTCAGGTTATCACTCACCTCTGCAGGCAGCTTGTCAGGGAAGAAGTCAATGATCTTGTCTGTCAGTTTCATCTTGCCGTCAGCAATAGCCAAGCCTACTGCCGTAGCCGTAAAGGTCTTACTGACCGAGTGCAGCACATGGGGAACGGTATCGACGCCTTCGCTCTGCCAGCGGCTGAAGATGACCTTACCGTCCTTGACAATCATCACACTGTGGATATCCAAAGAGTCACCAGCTGCACGCTGGAAGAAGTTTTCCATTGCCGAAGCAACGCTGTCAGGAGTTTCAGCACGAGGCAGGTCAATGATTTCTGCCGTTTTCTTTGTAGTGTTCACACATGCCGTCAATGCTACCAGCACCAATGCGGCGAATAAAGTCTTTTTCATTTTCATGTCAGTTAATACTAATATTTCTCAAATAATGGCACAAATATACATATTTTTCTTCATAATTCATCAGAAATCACTACTTTTGCAACAATTATTAAGTTTTAAAGCCTCATCAACAGCAGAAACACTTGATGGAAAGAAAGAAAATCTATGAACCGGAAGCAGCCGGCAGTCTGTTCGAGGAGCTACAGGATATCATCCCGTTGCTTCCCGATTACAGGAAGGCATACCGTGCGTTGAACTGGGTGTTTCTGAAGGCGCTTGACCAAAAGACGGACTTCACCGGCATCAGGTTCGCCGGTCCGTTTGCCAAGACCGACTACCTGTTGAAAGAGTACAAGGCGCCGAAAAGCCTTCGGTTCTTGGTCAACGATGCCCGTGTGAGGTTTCGTCAGCAGCGCAGCCTTGATGAAACGTTATTAGCAGACAACTTCTGGTACGATTTTCAGGCCGTCTGTCAGTTTGTCGGCTTTGTCTTCCAAGTTCCTGTACCAGGTGTTCTTGAGGCACGTTTTCCTGAACGTCGCATCACTCAGCAGAGACAGATTACGGCGGAATGTCTGCGTGTCATCGTCAATCGTTGGGATGACACCTTTCTCTATGCAGATGCTGACGCAGAAGGAGGGGAAGAAGTCAAGGTGTTCTATGGCGGGAAATCTGACGACAACGTTTATAAGGACTGGAACTGGGAGTATCTGTCGGCTCTCCTGACAGAGAACTGTCAGCTGAACCTGGTTCGTCCGCGTGAAAAGGACGGTGTCCTGTATCCGGAACTGATTATCTTCGAGCCTGATTATCTAGTCGATATATCGGCCATTGCAGCCTGTTTCGACAGTGAGACCCCTTCCCCACTCAACCACCTGCTGAACAAGCTCAAGCCCGCTCCGAACACTTCCCCCATTCTGCTGGGTAATCTGGCCAGCCAGTTCTTGGACGAAGGGCTGTATCTTTACCCCAACGACTGCCCTTACGTCGAGAGCGTGCAACGATTCTTTCAGAAGAATGCGCTAAGCCTGCTGACGGCAGGGCTTGAGTCTGACTTCCACACCAAGGCACAGCAGCAGAAGCAGCATATCCAAGACGTCCTTCACCAAGTGCTGCCTGAAGTGTTCAAAAACGACGGCATCCGACAGTTTGATGCCTCGGAGATCATCGTAGAGCCATCGTTCTTCTCTGAGATGCTGGGCATTCAGGGACGTATGGACTTCCTGCAGCTGGACCAGAAGATCCTGATAGAGCAAAAAGCGGGCAAGGCTGGCTTTCCTGAGCAAGACCCGCCAAAGCCCCAGGAGAAGCACTACGTTCAGCTGTTGTTGTACATGCTGTTGCTGCGTTACAACAACCGCACCCAATATGAAAAGAACGCCCGTAACATACACTGCATGCTGCTGTATTCCAAATACAGGGAAGGACTCATTGACCTCGGCTTTGCACCGGAGCTGGTATTCGAAGCCCTGAAGGTGCGCAATGAACTGGTGGCCAATGAATTCAGCTATACACACGGAAACATAGACGTTCTGACACATCTTACCACAGAAGGGTCTGTGAAATGGAAGAGCTTCCAGAAGACACAGATTGAGGCATTGCTCGCGCCCATCAAGTCCGCTTCAGCGCTGGAGCGGGCCTACTTCCTCCGATTCCTGACATTCCTGGAGACGGAGCACCTGATGGCGAAAGTAGGCAACCGTACAACACTGAATGCCGGCTTTGCCGACAAATGGCACAGCTCCTTAGAAGAGAAACTGCTGGCGGGTAATATCTACTGTGACTTGGAGCTGATCAGCCCTTCGCCAACCGACGAGGGAATGGTGGAGCAGGTCATCCTGCAGTTTGCCGACAAACCTGAAAACGAGATTTCCAATTTCCGTCCGGGCGACATTGTCATCCTCTATCCCTATGCCGAAGGTACGGAGCCCGACATCCGGCAGACGATGGTGTTCCGTGCCACCATTGAACGCATCCAGGAGCACCAGATATTCCTGCGCCTGCGTTCCTCGCAAGCCAACACCAACGCCTTCTGGCACCACTCACTGCTCACCGCTCTACAGCCACCAACCGCCGTCAAATGGGCCATTGAACACGATTTCTTTGAGTCATCGTTCAGCTCCCTCTACCGCGCTATGCATACCTTCCTGTCTGCCCCTCAGGAGCGCAAGGATCTGCTGTTGCTACAACGGGAACCGCAGTGCGACAAGACCATCACACTGAAAGGCGACTATGGCAGATTCAACGACCTGGCACTCAAAGCACGTCAGGCCAAAGACCTGTTTATCATCATTGGTCCTCCCGGCACGGGCAAGACGTCGTACGGACTGCTCAACACCCTGCAGGAGGAACTGTTGTCGTCAGCTGACTCCTCGGTTCTTCTCCTTTCCTATACCAACAGGGCCGTGGATGAAATCTGCAGCAAGCTGACGGAGAGCGGCATAGAATTTATCCGCATCGGCGGAAGATTCTCGTGTGAGGAAGCCTACCAACCGTCGATGTTAGATGCGAAGGTACAGTCATGCTCCAGACTCGACGAACTGCGACAGCTCATCAGCCAGACGCGGGTATTCGTCGGAACCACCACAGCTTTCAACTCCAACGCCCACCTCTTCCGGCTCAAGACGTTCAGTCTGGCCATCATTGACGAGGCATCGCAGATACTGGAGCCCCACCTTGTTGGCATCCTGGGGGCAAGAAGCCCCCTCCAAACCTCCCCGGGGGGAGGCTCAGCCATCAGTAAGTTCATACTCATTGGTGACCATAAGCAGCTGCCGGCCGTCGTCCAGCAGAAAGAAGAAGAGTCGGCCGTTGACGACCCCTTACTGAACGGTATTCATCTGACCAACTGCCGTCTGTCGCTGTTCGAACGCTTGCTGAAGCAGTATCGTGACAACCCCGACGTTGTGTATATGCTGACCCGTCAGGGACGAATGCATCCCGACATCGCCCAGTTCCCCAACCACGCGTTCTATCAGGACAAGCTGCAAGTGGTACCCTGTCCGCATCAGATAAGGTCTCTGCCGCCACAAAGCTCAAAGCTCAAAGCTCAAAGCTCAAAGGAAAATGGCATCACCGACCTTCTCCTGACGCACCGCATAGCCTTCATTGCCGTCGATTCGCCCAGACAGAGCCCGTCAGACAAGGTGAATACCAACGAGGCACAGGCCATTGCGGCCACCGTGATAAAAATCTACGAGCTGCATCATGACACCTTCTCGCCCACCCAGACGGTTGGCGTCATCGTGCCCTACCGCAACCAGATTGCCGAGGTGCGCAAAGCCCTTGAGCTGTATCACATTGACGCGCTCCACGACATTACCATTGACACCGTGGAACGCTATCAGGGCAGCCAGCGCGACTACATTGTCTATGGCTTCACCGTCCAGAAATACTACCAGTTGGAGTTTCTGACCAGCAATGTGTTTGAAGAAGACGGCTGCATCATCGACCGCAAGCTGAACGTTGCCATCACCCGTGCCCGCGAGCATTTACTGATGTTTGGCAATCCCCGTCTGCTCTCTCATAACATCACTTTTTCAGAACTTCTGTCGTTCGTCCGAGAACGCAACGGATATTTCTCTGTAGAATTATCCGACTATTTAAGCGGTAATTTCAAAATAAAATAGTATTTTTGCAGCACAAAAACCAAAACAGGAAAAAAAATGAAAATTGTCATTCTCGACGGCTACACAGCCAACCCCGGCGATTTGTCGTGGAAGCCATTGGAGCAGTTAGGCTCACTCACTGTCTATGAACGTACGGCACTTGCCGACACCGTAGCACGTGCCAAGGATGCCGAAATCATCCTGACTAACAAGGTTATTATCGGAAAAGAGGAGATGGCCCAGTTGCCTCTGCTGAAGTATATCGGTGTGTTAGCCACAGGCTATAACGTCGTGGATATGGAGGAGGCCCACCGACGGGGCATCACGGTAACCAACGTGCCGGCCTACAGCACCGACAGCGTAGCACAGGTGGTGTTTGCCCATCTGCTCAACGTGACGCATCGTCCTGACCACTACGCCATACAGAACCGTGAGGGCAAATGGACGCACTGCGGCGACTTCAGCTACAGCGACACGCGGCTCATTGAGCTGGCTGGCAAGACCATGGGAATCGTGGGACTGGGAAACATCGGTCAGCGTGTAGCAGCCATTGCCTTGGCCTTCGGCATGAAGGTGGCAGCCGTCAGCAGTAAGCCCGCCGACAAGCTACCGGCAGGCATCCGTAAGGTGAGTAAAGAAGAGCTGCTTCGTGAAAGCGATGTCATCTCCCTGCACTGCCCGCTGACTCCCGACACCCGTGAATTCATCAATGCCTCAACGCTGCGACTGGTCAAACCGACAGCTATCCTCATCAATACCGGCCGCGGACCCTTAATCAACGAGCAGGCCGTAGCCGATGCCCTGAACGAAGGACGGCTCTATGCCTACTGTGCCGATGTGCTTTGTCAGGAAGCCCCCGCAGCCGACAATCCGCTGCTGGCCTGTGAAAATGCTTTCACCACGCCCCACTTTGCCTGGGCATCGTACGAGGCACGCACCCGACTGCTCGACATTGCCATCGGTAACGTCCGGTCCTTTATCAACGGTGAACCGAGAAACGTGGTGTGAGAAGATGAAACATTAAACATTAAAGATTAAACATTAAAGATTAAACATTAAAGATTAAAGATTAGTAGATTTAAGTGGGAAGGAAGAAG
>JAEEGH010004309.1_pt1 | contig 36607 bp, 32 predicted proteins | sample 9134181 | NCBI WGS metagenome assembly JAEEGH01 (sample SAMN16246544, study PRJNA631951) | gut metagenome | biome: gut microbiome; feature: rumen; material: DP-attached | host: Bos | place: Iran: Karaj | collected 2018-10
TCCTCCTTAACTCGCTATATAAATATTATAAAAGCCTGATTTGAATTCAAATAAGTGGACTGTTCGAAAAATGCACGAAAAGTTAGCCAATTCTTGTTCAATATTTTATAAATTTAGAGTTGAAAGACTTATTGTCAAAATCCTTTTATGGTTACCTGAGGCTAATCAACTCTGAGATGGCGTCCCTGAGATCGCCGATTCCCTTGCCGTTCAGGGATGAAACGGTGAAGATCTGGGCATCGTCTTTGAAGTCCAGATGCTTGCTTATCTCATTAAGCCTGTTCCTTACCTGCTGTGCGGATAATTTGTCGCACTTGGTAAATACGCAGAAATACGGCATTGAAGTCTGGTTGAAGAATTCGATCATGGCAATATCCTCGTCAGACGGGTCTCTTCTGATATCCATTAGAAGCAGAGACAGCGTGATATTCCTGCCGGACCTGAAGTAATCATCACATAATGACGAGAAGTCCTTGGTAACAGACTTGGAAGCGCCTGAATAACCGTATCCCGGAAGGTCTGCAAAGAGCAGCTTATTGTCCGTAAGGAAGTAGATTATCTGTTTTGTCTTACCGGGTTTCTGTGACGTTTTTGCCAGTTTTTTGGAGCCGGCAAGCGCATTGACAAGGGAGGATTTGCCTACATTGGACCTTCCCGACATGGCAATCTCGGGGAGTCCGTCCTTAGGAAGATCAGCCATCTTGGCCGCCGTGATGTAATATCTGGTGTTCTGAAAATTGAGCTTATCCATATAAGTGTTTACCTTGTCGTTTTTGTCGTGTTTTTGCAGGTGATTTCAAATACCTATAAAGAATACCATATGTTATGGAAAGAATTACCGAGATAAAACGCCTGTTGTCTCAAAGGCCGCTCATGCTGCCTGCTATAATTGCGGTCATTACCTGTATCAGCAGTTATCTGACGGGCTCAGTGATCCCGTCAGTAGTCATAAGCCTGTGTCTGATCGCAGCCGGTGCGACATTCCTGAAGGCAGAACCCGCCCTTTTGATATGCATAGCCTTATCGGCAGTCACGATCATCTATATGGGCCTTACCATCTCGCTGAGGCTTAATGCCCGCCCTGATAAGACCGGGAACGGGACATATCTGTGCAGGGTAGTTAAGGCAGAATACAGATCAGACGGTTCTGCTGAATACAGATGCCTACTTGAAGGCGGCGCATATGCTGTTATGTATTCGGAAGCAGGATTGGCAGGCGGCGACATACTCAGGGTAGGAGGCAACCTCACGGAGCCCGACAAACCCGGCAATCCCGGTGAGTTCGATTTTGCAGACCATCTGAGAAGACAGGGCATATGCTATGTCTTGTGGCCTGACAGCATCGAAGTCACAGACAGGGGATCAGGTCCGGATATCCTGACAGGAATTGTTTGGGATACGGTATATGCCCTGAGACAGCGTTTCCTCGATGAGTTCTCCCGGGGTGATGCAGATATCAGGGCACTGGCATCTGCTCTATTTACCGGAGATACGTCTTTACTCTCAGACGATTCTATAAGATGCTTCAGGCTGACCAATTGTTCGCATCTTCTTGCCGTGTCAGGCACCCATTTCGCAGGATTCCTTCTCATCATTCCTCATGCACTAAAGGCGTTAAAAGTTAAAAAGAGGCTGGCTGCGGCTGCCTTCACGGCATGTGCTTTTGCCATCGGGATGTTTACGGGGTGGAGTGATTCCGTTACCAGGGCATTCGTAATGAGCGCCTGTTCTTTTGCTTCAAGGGACGGCCCCTCCGGAATGAGCCTTGCCGTGCTCGTAATGCTTGTCGCAGACCCGTTTGCGGCCATGGGGATCGGATTCCAACTCAGCTTTGCTGCTGCCTGCGCGATACTGTTATATCTGTCTTCGGTGCAAGATAAGCTTATTGGTTTAGGCATGAGTGAGACATTTGCCGGCCTTATTGCACCTGCGCTGACCGTTACCGCCGCCATGCTGCCTTTCTGTGCCGTTACGGGCATCAGGCTTCATCCGTTCGTTCTTGCTGTTCAGATCGTTTGTTCCCTGATAGTACAGACGGCGTGCATGTTCCTCATCCCCGGGTTCGCTCTGGGCATCAATACGCCTGCGGTATTCTGCCTGAGACTTCTTGAGAAGGTCACGGGGACGGGTGCTGCTGCCGTGACTTCAGCCGGCATAGGATCGGCTGAGCCCGGAGGACTGCTGACTGCCGTATGTGTGCTTATTCTGCTGCTTCTTCTTCCGCAATGTCTTGCCAGGAGATATCTGACCGGACCGGTGTGCCTTATCCTTGCCCTTTGTCTCGGGGTAAGTGCGGCAAGATTCATCTGCAGACCTGCGGCGCTGGTCGTTTTCGCTGACGTGGGGCAGGGAGACTGCTGCCTGATCATAACCGATGACAAGACTTGCCTGATAGATGCCGGAGTGTATGATGAAGGAGCAGGAACGGTACGGGACATCCTTGATCACTACGGAATTGCCTCTGTCGATTATGCTTTCATGAGCCACTGGGATGCAGATCATGCCGGCGGGATCATAGCTTTGTATGAGCAGGGACGCATTAAGACGTTATATTCCGGATTCAACGGAAGAGACGAGGATGTTGAAGCTCTTTTTGATGCTGTCGTATTCCCGGAAGATCTTGAAGATGGATTCCTTGAAGGCTGCGTTGAGACTGTCGGCGCCGGAGATGAATTCGAACTTGATTCGGACGTGTTGCTGAAGATAATCGCTCCGGTCCGTGCCGAAGGAGGCGGCAACGAGGACAGTCTGGTCATGACGCTCGAGGCGGGCGGGGAGACGGTCCTCTTTACAGGGGACATCGGGACTGAGACGGAGGATGAACTCGTACTGGCAGGCGTACTTCCTGACTGCGATGTGCTCAAGGTAGCTCATCACGGCTCGAAATACTCCACCTCGGATCTGTTCCTTACCGAAGTATCACCTGAGATTGCCGTGATATCCGTAGGAAGGAATAACTTCTACGGGCATCCGACGCCAGAATGCCTTGCCAGACTGGCCTCTGCAGGCTGCAATGTCCTTAGGACGGACACAGAAGGGGCTGTAGTCATATCTCTGGGATAATTACCGCAAATTCGCACGGCAAAAAATACCATCTTTGATATACTAGTCTGCGAGGAGGATCTGTATGATCTCTAGAAAACTTAATGCACTTGCTGTCGTTATGCTGTCTGCCGTCTTGGCAGCTTCATGCGTTGCAGCACCTGATAATAAAAAGCCTGAGGCCGAATCTTTCGCGGATGCCGCTTCTGAAGTTACAACGATACAGAGCGAGACGTCTGACATCAATACTCCGCATGCTCAGGTCATGACTTCGGAGACTGTCCCGGAAGAAGATACTACTGCGCCCATGTGGCTCGAAGCACCGGATTCGCTGAACATTGAAGCTGATTCCGAGTTTGTGGTCGGTGATTACCTGAGTTACATCGATGATCTGGACAGCACGGTCGACATGACGGTCGACGGTGAAGTCGATACTGCGGTAACCGGCTCTTATCCGATCACCGTTACGCTTACCGATGATGCAGGCAATACGACTTCCAAAGATATTAATGTAACCGTATATGTACCTGTCGAACCGACGGGTGAGACCGAACCCGGACCTGAGCCGGAACCCGATTACTACGAATTCGACGAATTCATGGCTGATTACGCCGGAGAGGGCGCTGTGTATGGTATTGATATCTCCAAGTATCAGGGTGATGTTGATTTCGAGAAGGTAAAGGCAGCCGGATGCGACTTCGTTATCCTCAGGGCAATGGTCTATTATAAGGGTGAACTCATCATAGACGAGAAGTTCTCCCAGAACCTGGCAAATGCCAAGGCGGCAGGCCTTAAGGTCGGAGTGTATATCTATACCTTTGCAAATACCGAAGAGCTCGTCAGGGAGCAGACTGATGCCCTGTGTGAGCTTTTGGACGGAGAACAGCTTGATTTCCCTGTCGTATTTGACTGGGAGAGGTTTTCCAATTTCCAGCAGTACAATCTCAGCATGGCTGACCTCAGAGAGCTCTATCAGGTCTTCAAGGATGAATTGTCAAAGTACGGCTATGAAGGAATGCTCTATTCGAGCAAATACTACCTCGAGGCTATCTGGAAGCCCGATGCCGGTGAGACGGTCTGGCTTGCACACTATACGGACCAGACATCTTACGAAGGCGAATATATTATGTGGCAGACCAGCAGCTATGGTACGATAGACGGTATAGACGGTCCGGTCGATATGGACCTTTATTACGGCGGTTAAGATGGCAAAGCAAAAGGGTCCTCCCAAGGGAGTGCTGACAAGTAAAGAATTCTTCGGCAAGCTCAAGTCTGATCCGGGCAGTATGCGTCTTGTCCTTTTATATGGAGAAGAGACGTATTTCTTTGACAGTGCCGTCAATGTTCTCAAGAGATTGTTCATCGAGCCGGGGTCTGAACAGATGGATGTCTGCTGTCTCGACGGCAGGACAGGCACTAAGATAAGCATCGACACGGTCGAGGAGATGCTCGCATCACCCCCGTGGCTGTCCCAAAAGAAACTTGTAATCGTCCGTAAGTCCGGCCTGTTCTCCGGCGATGCTTCCGATAAGTTCGTCGATCTGATCAGCAATGTTCCGGATTCTGCGATTCTTTTGTTCCTCGAAGAGGACATGGACTGCCGAAGGAAGCCGTTCAAGGAGTTCCTCGGTAAAGGCATCGTCTGCCAGTGCGCGCAGATGACCGAAGAACAGCTTGCAGACTGGATCGCCAAGCGTCTCGGCAAGGCAGGGATCGGCATTACGACCGAAGCGGCTGCTTCCATGGCGATCCGCGGCGGACTCTCGCTTAACACGCTGGCCAATGAGATCGAGAAGATGTCTCTTTACTGCAAGGGAGAGGGTATCACATCCGTTGATATGGACATCGTCGAGCGCTGCTGCCCGCCGGATCTGAGCGGCAAGGTGTTCAGCATAATGGATGCCTGCGGTACGGGAAGGGCAGAGGCGGCACTTGATACGCTCAACACCCTGATCGTCACCAGACAGCCGCTTATTGTGATCAGGGTAACGTTCATGAACCATCTCAAGAGAATGATCAGTGCCAAGGAGATCACGGATAAGAGGGAACTGTCAGCAAGACTCGGAGTTATGGATTTTGTGGCAGATAAGCTCATAAGACAGGCCAGGGGATTCACCATGGAAAGACTTCTCGGACTGTATCTTGATGCCGTTAAGGCTGACAGTGACGTCAAGCACGGACTCATAGATGAGCGCACCTCGCTCGAGATGCTGATCGTCAAAGCATCGGCAAAAGCCTGAAGCGATTTGACGATATCGAGCCGATGACTTAAAATTGTTTGGTTATTCTAATAATGGAGAAAATAAAGCATGGCTAAGATTGCAATGAAGACACCGCTCGTCGAGATGGACGGCGATGAGATGACCAGGATAATCTGGAAGCAGATCAAGGATATCGTTATCGATCCCTATGTAGATCTTAAGACGGAGTATTTTGATCTCGGACTCGAGAACCGTGAAGCTACCAAGGATCAGGTTACTGTCGATGCTGCTGAGAAGACCAAGGAGCTCGGTGTTGCCGTTAAGTGCGCCACCATTACTCCCAATGCTCAGAGAATGACGGAGTACAACCTGACACAGATGTGGAAGAGCCCCAACGGAACCATCAGGGCAATGCTCGACGGTACCGTATTCAGAGCTCCGATCCTCATTGACGGCATCAAGCCGTTCGTTTCCTGCTGGAAGAAGCCTATTACCATCGCTCGTCACGCATACGGCGATGTTTATAAGAACACGGAGATAAGAGTAGAAGGCGCGGCAAGAGCCGAGCTTGTGGTTACTTATCCCGACGGAAGGAAGGAGAGCAGGACCGTTTTCGAATACACGGATCCGGGCGTTCTCCAGGGTATGTACAACACAGACAAGTCCATTGGTGCTTTTGCAAGAGCATGCTTCAATTATGCGCTCAGCATCAAGCAGGATCTGTGGTTTGCTACCAAGGATACCATCTCCAAGACATACGATCACCGCTTCAAGGATGTATTTGCCGAGATCTACGAGAATGAGTACAAGGCAAAGTTCGAAGAGGCAGGCATCACATATTTCTATACCCTTATCGATGATGCAGTAGCAAGAGTAATGCGTTCCGAGGGCGGCTTTGTCTGGGCGTGCAAGAACTACGACGGCGATGTAATGAGCGACATGCTCGCTTCCGCATCCGGTTCTCTTGCCATGATGACATCCGTACTCGTATCACCCGACGGGATCTACGAGTATGAGGCTGCACACGGCACCGTTACAAGACACTATTACAGATATCTCAAGGGCGAGAAAACATCCACAAACCCCATGGCAACTCTCTTTGCATGGAGCGGTGCGCTCCGCAAGAGGGGCGAGCTCGACGGACTCGGCGATCTTGTTGATTTTGCTGACCGTCTCGAGAATGCCGCAATTGCCACGATCGAATCGGGTATAATTACAGGTGATCTGGCATCACTTCTTGATAATCCTGATAAGAAGATCGTAAACACGGAAGAGTTCTTAACAGCTGTCAGTGACAGGCTTTGATATAACGGAGGAGATTACTATGAGTTATTACAAGACATGGATGGAGTTATCCGAAGACAATTCCAATCAGCAGGCATATATTGAATATGTTAAGCGTTATTACGCAATGGAGAAGAATGCTTACGAGATCATTCTCTCTGCTTATCCCGATAACCAGAGCTTCCTTGAGGGCAAGGCTAAGGACATGGCTCTCAAGCTCGGCTTTACAGATGATACGATGGATATCTTCGTCGGATTCCTCGACGGCATCAAGTCCAGCCTTACAAATGCAGACGATCTCGATCTTGAGGCAGTTGTCGATGATACTGACATCAAGCTCGTTATCGATTATGAGAAGCTCTATTACAACATGAGAGACGCAAAGGCTGACTGGCTCTACAAGATACCTTTCTGGAAGACCATCCTTACAGATGAGAAGATGGCTGAGATCACCAGAGAGTATCGTGATGCCAACATCGCTCATTCCGATAAGATCGGCAGAAACGATCCCTGCCCTTGCGGTTCAGGAAAGAAGTATAAGAATTGCTGCGGTAAAAGAGGCTGATAAGTTAGGCGGTGTGAGCTGTTTTGAAGAAGATCTTAACGGCAAAATGGTTCATAGTTGCTGCGACATCACTTCTGTTGATCGCAGGAGTAGTACTAAGCCTTATTCCCGGCAGTCCTCTCGGTTTCCTTAAAGTTCCGTTTGCTGCCATAGCCACTCCGGTACAGGCATTCGTCAAATCGGCAGGAGATACCCTGTCGGACTTTTGGGCTGCTCTTACGGACGGTATGGCTATAAGGCAGGAGAATGAGGACCTCAAGGACCAGATCGCAGATCTTCAGTATCAGCTTACCCAGAATGAGGAAGCAGCCATTAGATATGAAGAGCTCAAGGAAGCCTTCCATATCCGCGATACCTTCAGTAATTACGATATCTACGGTGCATCCATCATCTCCAGAGAAGCAGATGAATGGTTCTCTGTTATTACGATAGCCGCAGGTAAGACCGACGGTATCTCCGTTGAAGAAGGTGAATCCTACCCGGTCGTTGATGTCAACATGAACCTTGTCGGCCGCGTTATTGAGATCTCTGATTCCAATTCCAAGATACTGCCGCTCGTTCACGAAGGCTTCTCGGTTGCCTGCAAGGTCAACGAGGTCAACGGTGCATCGATGCTCGTTAGCGGAGACGCATCACTCAAGAATTCAGGCCTTTGCATTGTTACCAACATTGCTGAGAAGGCTGTTCTTGAACCCGGTACCGAGATAGTTACATCCGGAGACGGCGGTCTTTTCCCTGAAGGCATCCCCGTAGGAACCATTGTTGAAGTAGACAGCTCTAACCCGTTGCAGGTAACTGCCACCCTGCAGCCATATACGGATATCAAAGATCTCGAGGATGTTTTCGTGATGATCCCTTATGTAGAGGAAGTAGCTGAGACTGACAGCACCGCAGACGTTACGGAAGAAGGCAGCTGATGTCTATGAGCATTACCATCAGGAAGGTCATCCTCTATACGGTATATATCCTTTTGTTTGCAAGCCTTCAGGTATCTTTCCCGGATGCAATCAGCTTCAGGGGACAGATAGCAGACCTGATGTTCGTGTTCGTCGTGCTTACCGGTTATTTCTTCGGATTTGCGGACGGTGCGATAATCGGTCTTCTCACAGGTGTTGTAAGAGATTGTTTCTCTTCTCCTGCCGTCGTGGGCCTTGACGGCAAAGTTCAGGTTACGGTCGGCATAGGCGCGCTCGTGCTTTTCCTGGCAGGAGCATTCGGTTCTGCATTTTTTACAAAGAAACTCCACAGGAGCATACCTTTTGCATTCCTTGCTGTTGCTGCTGCGACTCTGATCTACAAAGTGATAGGGCATGCCGTATCTTTTTTCTGGATCAAGGTTCTCGGCAACGGTTTTTACAGCATCGGTATAGGTGAGATGATCCTTGATTCGATCCTTCCCCAGCTGATGCTCAATATCATTGCGACACTGCCTTTGTTGTTGCTGCTCAGGTTCCTCGGACCTTACAAGCTCGGTTCCGTCACGGATAAGAAGGATGATGTCATAGAAGCATATGGAGAGAACTCATGGTTTCGGATCTGAAAAACGGTGATTACGGTGCTTTTGACCGGAATCCTGTTTCCGGTGACGATAAGAAGGAAGGTTTCTTTCCTTTCCTTAAGAGCATAGTTACAAACAGATATCTCGTTCTTGCTTCGCTGTTCAGCGTGTTCGGCGTGGTAATACTCGTCATGACCGTCAGACTTCAGTTCTCCAATTATCAGAACACTATCTCCGAGAGTTCTTCGGGTATAGCAAGGGAATATGTCAGCCAGGCTCCGCGAGGCGACATAGTCGACTGTAACGGCGTAGTATTGGCATCTACCGTCAAATACAACACGGTCATGCTGGCTAACGCTTATCTTGAAGACGACGAGCTCAATGAGCTTTGTCTCGAGCTCAGCTATCTGTTTGATGAATACTACTGCATAAGCGTAAGCGGCCTTGACCAGTATTTTGTAATGGATCCGGAACCGAGATTCCTTCAGGAAGAGGAGAAGATAAGGCTCTGGCAGAGCGATACCAATCTATTTGCTCTTGAAGACTATTCGCAGGGCGTCATAGTCACTTTTACGGATAATTACGTTAAGACCGACCCGGAAGTCTTCTTCCTCTATCTCAGGCAGAAGTTCGGTCTTGATACGAGCTATACTGATGATGAGGCATACAGGATCATAAGGATCAGATACCAGATATTCCAGGATAACTGGTCATTCCTCAAGGGTACTCCGGTCACGATCGCTACTGACGTGCCCGATGAGCTCATAACCATCCTCAACGAACAGAATTACCACTTTATGGGCATCGTTACCGGGTGCGAATATGCAAGGACATATTCACCTGAAGCTCTCTATTGCTGCCACGTCCTGGGATATGTCGGTAAGATCTCACAGGAATCATATACGACGCTGGCGCAGTTCGGCTATACGAGTAACGACATGGTCGGCAAATCCGGTGTTGAATCCCAGATGGAGCGGTATCTCCACGGTTCGAGCGGGATCTCGCCATATAATGTCTGGACAGCAAACGGGGAAGAGGGCTTCTTTGTTTCTGCCGACTACGGCGTGGCACCGGAAGCCGGCGCTACGGTCAATCTGACGATCGACTCCAAGCTTCAGGAAGTAGGCACGGAGGCACTGAAGGACTATATCAATGAGGCTCAGGCCGCTGAAGCCCTGGAACAGAAGGGTTATGCAACTGCGAGTGCGGGTGCGTTCGTTATGATGGACGTGAATACCGGAGCCATCCTTGCCATGGGCTCATATCCTAACTACGACCCGAACGACTTCATTCTTGCCAATTACGGCGACGAACAGGCTGCCGAACAGGTTAAATACTATCTAGGTATCGATGAATATGAGGATATCACGGCTGCCGACCTGCCGCTGTGGAACAGAGCGATAATGTCAATGTATGCTCCGGGCTCGACATTCAAGCCGATTACGGCCCTGGCGGCGCTTGAGAACGGAATTATCACACCGAATTACAATACATACGTGTGCACGAGCCCTATCGATATCGGCGGATGGATCTTCAAATGCCTCGAGTTCAAGGAGGGAGGCCACGGTCCGCTCGATCTCAACAGCGCCATGGCTACATCGTGTAATATCTACTTCATGCTCCTGGGCGTGGACACGGGTATCGATGACATTGCTGAGATGGCTTATAAGTTCGGTCTCGGAGTTAAGTCGGGCATCGACCTTCCCGGTGAGATATCGGGCGTTATGTCCAGCCGTGAGACGAAGAGACTCCTGCACGAGTCCGAATACGATAAGATATGGTTCCCTTCGAATACTGCTCAGGCTGCCATCGGACAGTTCGATGACTGTTTTACCATCATGCAGCTGTGCAGATACACTGCAGCCATAGCCACAAACAAGCTCGTAACGCCTTATGTCATTGACAGCGTTGTGGCTTCTGACGGTTCTATCCTGTATCAGGGTCAGACTGAGGCTGTCGATCTCGGTATCGATGAGGCCAATATCGAAGCGGTAAGAAATGCCATGAGATGCGTTGTTACCGGTACATACAAGTGGAGCAGTACCGCGCAGACACAGTTCGAGAACTTCCCGATCGAGATCGTCTGCAAGACCGGTACGGCCGAGACCGGATACGAGGAGCTCCGTAAAGAGTACTCCAACGGTCTTTTCATCTGCTATGCGCCCAAGGATGATCCGCAGGTGGCGATCGCTCTCGTTGTAGAGAAAGGTGAGTGGGGTTCTTCTACGACGGTCATCGCCAAGAAGCTCCTGGCGGCCTATTTTGGCGCTCAGTACGATAATTCCGTCGATGTATTCAATGTCAATCCCATTATCGGAGACTATATCCCGAGCGTTAATCCCGAAGCAGACTGACAACTTGTCAAAAAGACAATTTTTGAATACTACTTTTGTATCAATGATAAATTGTAGACATATCCGAATTGCTGTAAGATTTTTACATGAATATTAGGTTGGGGTATCTTGGATGAAGATAGTTTTGATGGCCGATAACAGGAAGTCCGAACTTCTTGTCAACTTCTGCATTGCCTACAAGGCTTTGCTGGAGAAGCATCAGCTCATATCCGTCTACAATACGGCTAAGCTCCTTAAGGCTTCGGCAGATCTTGATGTATCAGGTCTGTCCGTTGACTATTCGTCAGGCTTCGAGCAGCTGGCTTCAAGGGCTAAGTTCAACGGTATAGACTGTGTCATCTATCTTCGTGACGGCATCGCCAAAGAGGGCTCCAATCCTGCCGAACTGCTCGATGTGTGCGATCAGAATACCATCCCTTATGCTACGAATATTGCTTCGGCGGAGATCCTGATCACGGCTGTTGACGCCGGTTCTCTCGATTACCGTGAGTGGACCAATTCCGAGTATTCAGAAGGTGCCATCTGATAAGATGAAGATCTTCCGAATACCCTACGGACCGTTATCTTCCAACATGTATGTAATAATCACAGGCGATGATACCTTCATCGTCGATCCGAGTGTGTCTGTCACGAGGGCTGAAGGCGTTGTCCCGGACCTTGATACATGCTCTGTCAGGGCCGTATTTGCAACACATTGCCATCACGATCACATATATTTTGCCGAAGAGTGGCGCGCCAAGCTTCCGGGAGTCCCGTTCTATATGTCTCCGCGGGATTTCGACCTTCTTGAAGATACAGTCGGCAATTGTTCGGCTCTGATAGACGGAGACGTCGTCTATGAGAACATCTTTGATGCAGCTGAAGGTACTATCACGATAGGGCAGACGGAGATAACCGTAATCCCCACACCCGGCCATACGAAGGGTTCTGTCTGCTATCTGTTCAAAGCAGGAGGCGAGAGCGCTCTGTTTACCGGAGATACGGTGTTTGCGGGCTCTGTGGGAAGAACGGACTTCACAGGCGGCTCTTACAAGGAACTATCCGAATCCGTAAAGACTATCAAGCAGCTCGAAAAGGATCTTCCTATCTACCCTGGACACGGACCGGCTTCCACTATCGGAGAAGAGATCAAATCTAACCCTTATTTTGCGTAAAACCCCGCGCATTTATTTTATATTATGCTAAAATAGTCCCGTTTGTGAAAAATAACCCTTACGGGAGGTTGTAATATGAGTGATATCAAAGAATCCTTGAATTCTATTCGCGAGGAATTTGATAAAGCATTGGAGCAGGTATCTGACTCTCAGGCTGCCGAGCAGCTCAGAGTCTCATTCCTCGGTAAGAAGGGTCAGCTTACTCAGGTCCTCAAGGGCATGGGCGGCCTTACGGCTGAAGAGCGCCCCGTGATCGGTAAGATCGCCAACGATGTCCGTTCCCACATGGAATCAAGACTCGAAGAGATCGTAGCCAAGATCAAGGAAGAAGAGAAGTCTCATAAGCTCAGAAGAGAAGTAATCGACGTAACCATTCCTTCAGACAGGAAGGGCGCAGGTTCACGTCATCCACTCAATATGGCTATCAACGAGATCTGTGACATCTTCCTCGGACTCGGTTATTCCATCGCCGAAGGTCCCGAAGTCGAGTACGACAAGTATAATTTCGAGCTACTCAGAATACCTGAGGGACATCCGGCAAGGGATACTCAGGATACTTTCTATTTCAACGATAAGATCCTCTTAAGGACACAGACTTCCGGTATGCAGATCCGTGTCATGGAGCAGCAGAAGCCCCCGCTCAAGGTTATCTGCCCTGGTAAGGTATACCGTTCGGATGCGCTCGATGCTACCCATTCCCCGGTCTTCCATCAGATCGAAGGTCTGGTAGTGGACAAGGGCGTTACGATGGGTGACCTCGTAGGTTCCCTGAGGCTCTTTGCGAAGAAGCTTTTCGGCGAGAACACGGAGATCAGGTTAAGACCTCATCACTTCCCGTTTACCGAGCCTTCGGTAGAGGTCGACCTCACATGCTGGAAGTGCGGCGGTAAGGGCTGCAACGTCTGCAAGGGCGAGGGCTGGATCGAGGTTCTCGGCGCAGGCATGGTTCACCCTGAGGTTCTTCAGAACTGCGGTATCGATCCCGAAGTATACAGCGGATTTGCTTTCGGTATCGGCGTTGAGAGGACCGCGATGGGCAGATACGGCATTGATGACATCAGACTTCTCTATGAGAACGATGTCAGATTCTTAGAGCAGTTCAAGTAAGGAAAGGCAGGCAGAATATCTATGAAAGCACCGATAATCTGGCTTAAGGATTTTACGGATATAGACGTTGAACCCAAGGTGTTGGGCGATGCGATGACAATGACAGGTTCCAAGGTAGAGGAACTCATCACTTCCGGTGATGACATCAGCGGAGTTTATACGGGTAAGGTACTCGAGATGGCTGACCATCCGGATTCCGATCACCTTCATGTTCTTAAGGTCGATACGGGCAGGGACGATCTCGGCAGAGACCTTCAGATCGTCTGCGGAGCTCCGAATGTATATGTCGGAATGATCTGCCCCGTGGCAGTCGAGGGAGCAAACCTTCCCGGCGGCATTCACATCAAGAAGGGCAAGCTCAGAGGCGTAGAGAGCTTCGGTATGTGCTGCTCTGCAGAAGAGCTTAATGTTCCTGCGGAAGGACATCCCGGCGCTGAGGAATACGGCCTCTGGAACATGCCCCAGGACACTCCTCTTGGCGTTGATATCAAGGAACTCCTCGGACTCGGCAATACAACGATCGATTTTGAGATAACTTCCAACAGACCCGACTGCTTCTCGATCGAAGGATTGGGAAGAGAGGCTGCTCTTTCCATCGGCAAGGAATTCAAGCCCTGCACACCTTCCATCAAGCAGGAAGGCTCTCTTGAGACCGCTGATGTGGTCAAGCTTCAGATCGATGCACCCGATCTTTGCTACCGTTACACCGGCAGGCTCGTAGAAGACGTTAAGATCGGACCTTCTCCCGCATGGATGGCTGAGAGGCTTACCGAAGCAGGCATGAGACCCATCAACAATATCGTTGATATCACTAACTATGTATGTCTTGAGCTCGGACAGCCGATGCATGCTTTTGACCTTAACTATCTTGCAGGCAAGCACATCATCGTAAGAAGAGCTGCTGACGGAGAAGTGATCAAGACACTTGACGGCAACGATCACAAGCTTGACAGCTCCATGCTCGTAATAGCTGATGAAGAGAAGGCATGTGCCATTGCCGGTGTTATGGGCGGCGAGAATTCCGAAGTCCTGCCCGAGACGACGACGATCCTGTTCGAATCCGCAGTGTTCAATGCGGTATCGGTCAGAAGGACTGCAGTCAGCAACGGACTTCGTACAGAGGCTTCCTCTAGATATGAGAAGGGACTTGATCCCGAGAATGCGCTGAGAGCTTTGGACAGGGCATGCGAACTCGTAGAACTCCTCGGATGCGGTAAGGTATCCAAGGGCGTTGTAGACTGCTATCCCACGAAGCGCGAGGTCAAGCACATTCCTTTCAGACCCGCGAAGATCAATAACTTCCTCGGTATCGAGGCAAGTGAAGAATTCATGAGAGATATCCTTACCAAGCTCGGATGCTCTTTTGTTCAGGAGAACGGCACCACTGTCATCGTTCCTCCCACATACAGGCCTGACCTTGAGTCTGAGGCTGATATCTCCGAGGAAGTGGCAAGGTTCTACGGCTACAACAAGATCGAACCCACGCTCCTGTCAGGTAAGGAGACAACACTCGGCGGACGCACCAATGAGCAGCAGATAGTAGAGAAGATCCGCGATACGCTTGTTTACTGCGGTTTCTATGAGGCTATCACATACTCATTCGAGTCACCTTCTGATCTCGATAAGCTCATGGTCGCAGAAGACAGCATCCTCCGTAACCAGCTTAAGATATCCAACCCGCTGGGTGACGATACTTCAGTAATGAGAACGACGATGCTTCCTTCGATGCTCAAGATCGCTGCAAGGAATTACAGCAGAGGCGTCGGTGAAGCGAAGGTTTTCGAAGTGGCTTATGTGTACCTGCCTACAGGCGTTGAAGGCGAGCTCCCCGAAGAGAGAAGGACACTGGCCGGATTTGCATACGGCATCAAGGACGGTGCTGCGCTGTTCTATGATACAAAGGCTTCCGTAGAAGAACTCTTCAAGGTCCTCGGTATCAGATCTTACGGCTTTGAGCCTCTTACAGATGATCCGACATTCCATCCCGGACGCACAGCCAACATCATCGTTAACGGCAAGGTGTGCGGTAAGCTCGGCATCATTCATCCCGATGTTGCGGCAGGATTCGAGACTCCTTCCGAGACATGCGCTTTCGAGATATATGTTCCCCAGCTCGTTGCCGCTTCCAAGAAGGACAGGGTATACAAGCAGCTGCCCAAGTTCCCCGGTATCTCCAGAGACCTTGCTGTTACTACTGAGAGCCAGGTTACTGTTGCCGATATCATCAAGACTGCCAAGTCTGCAGGCGGTAAGTATCTGCGTGATGTAAAGCTGTTCGACGTATATACCGGCGATAAGCTCGGTGAAGGTCTGAAGTCCGTTGCCATCTCTCTGTCGTTCAGAGCTGATGACAAGACTCTGTCTGATGACGATATCAAGAAGGATATCGATTCCATCATCAGTAAGCTCGAGTCCAAGCTCGGAGCAAAACTCAGACAGTAATAGGGCTGTAACGCAATAAAATCAAGCCTTGCGAGGCTTTTGAGGCGTCCTTTGAGGGCGCCTTTTTTTGTCGGTTTTTGTCGGTTTTTGTCGGGTTTTTGAGGGGTGTTTGCATAGTAAGATTATCTCCAAAAGGAGGTGGCTGATATGTCAACACTTGAGACGGCGATCGCATTTACGGTGATCATTACATTCCTGACATTCCTTATCGTGTGTCCGGAAGAGCTTGCCCTGCGGTCCATTGAAGATGTGAAGGCAGGGGGCGAGGAGATCGGGTTTTATATCGATGACAGCTCCCTTATGGACAGCAGGACCATAGGCGGCAGTGAGTCATACAATACTTCCCCCGAGAAGCTCTGTACCTATCTGACGGGGATATCTGACAACTACCGCATTGTGTACGGGACCATAGCCGGAGGAGGTGGAAGCGATGAAGAGACTGAACAGTAATAAGAGAGGAGCCATGACCATATTCCTGGCGATAATCCTGTCCGCCCTGATCCTGATCGAATGTACTTTTGTCATGTTTATCTGGGATCTCGATTACAGGATGGCTTTCAGCAGCGCCCTCAGAGCCGAAGTAGAGACTATACTTGCTGAGTATGACAGGCAGCTGTTTGACACATACGGCATCTACGCAGTGACGCTTAACGATGTGGATGACGAAGTGTTTCAGAAGGCAATATCAACGCACGGATACACAGGAGACTCTGACATCGAAGTATACGGAGTCAAGGCACTAAGCGTGGAAGATCTGCGGGCTGCCATTACGGTATATTATGCCAACAGAGCCGGAGGAATATGGTTCGAGAAGGCATTTGTACAGCTTCAGGGCGTCATGGATTATACGGGCATCGGAGATATCCTTGAGACGCTCAGGCAGTTTACATCGAGCGAAGCGGCCGGTTACCTCGAAGATCTGTTGTCCGGAGCTTCCACCATAGCGGGCTGGTTTGACGATGCATCAGAGTTGGACGAAGAGATTGCTTCCGAAGACTACCGTCAGGAGATGATCGATTTTGCCAAGTTCAAGAAGTCTGTCGATATGGCAGATAACGACCTGGAAGACCTGGACATTGGCATCGATCTTACGGATATGAGTTCGCTTCTTGATGGTGCGGATAAGCTGATGGATGTCCAGTACGGCCTGACTGATGCTCTGATGACAGTAGGGTTCCACCCGGCCTGCGCTTATTATGCGGCCAATAACTTTGACTGCGTGCTCTCCAACGACAGTGACTGCTCTATCAACGGGACCATGTTCTCCGATATCCACGAAGGCAACATGCTCGATGCCGAATACATCATGTGCGGAATGGACGGAAGAGTCGGCGTGGCAGAAGTATCGGCACTTATCTTCGCCGTGATGCTCGCAGTAAGGGCCGCCGAGAACTTTGCCGATCCCGAGCTTCAGGCTACGCTTACCGGGATCTCGGCAACGATATCTGCAGTAGTGCTGGTTATCTCTGAAGGAATAGTCTATATCGATCCCGAGATACTTACGACAGTAATGATCCTCATCAAGAGTGCTGCCGAGAGCGTCTCTGCGCTTATAGATGTGCTCAAGGGAGAGACCTACGCCTTGATCAAGATGGACGGAATGGAACTTGTCTACGTGGGATACAGGGATTTCCTCTTTCTTTTGATGTGTCTGACTTTTGACGATGCCATGCTGTCTCGTATGCTCGAAGTCCTTCAGAGGGATTATGGAGAGCTCTATACGGGCGTCGGAGCATCCGGCATATACAGAGGTCAGGAGTACTCGCAGGAGAAGAGCTACCTGATGTACGGATAGGAGGTGTGTTCATGAGTAATAAACGGGGTTCTGTCACGATCGAATCGTCGATCGCATTTACGGTCGTTCTGGTCTTCCTTGCATCGATGATAAGCGTCATCAACATCTACAGAACAGACATACTGATGAGGAGGGCACAGGAGCAGACCTGCGAGAAAGTCTCAATGATCTGTCCTCTGGCCATAACCGCTTCGGACGTCATATCCACGACGGTAAATGCCTTCCCGGATATAGAGATCGACGGCATAAGCGGGAGTGATGCCATAAGCCAGGTGGCAAAGTTCATTACGGGAGCAGACATGGCTTCGGGCTATACGATGGAGGAGATGGTCCTTGAAGGCGCGCTCGGCGGTTATATGGCAAATGACATAGCTGAAGGTTACATAAGCCGTAACGGCGGCTCTGACTTCATGCTGCCGGACGATATCAATGTGACTTTTGAGGTGAATACGCAGAAGAGCATCATAGAAGTCTGCACTACGTATTCGGTGCTGACTCTCGCAGGCAGGTGTGAGCGCAGCATCTACAATGTGATCCCGATCTACGGCAAAGGCGATCTGTTCCTGCTGGCATCAGACGAGCAGAAGAAGGAGAGCGATATCTGGAGCGAGGATAATTTTACGCGCGGGGACTATTTCCGGGAGCAATACGGCGGCAATCTCCCGAAAACATTCCCCGTCATAGACGCCTACGACAACGGCAAGGCAACATCGATCATGAGCATCGATCTTACGGCACCCACTTACGGCTCGGATGACGAGATAATCAAGAAGATAGGCGGCAACATTGATGATCTGGCCGGATTCGGAGGCGCGGACACCAAGATAAACGGTACCCAGTATACGATCGATTCGGTAACTGATAAGAGCCTTATCGTTGTCATTCCTTCAAATGCCGATGAATCAGCCAAGAATACGGTATACTCAATGGGTTATTATGCCGCGTCCAATGGTATAACCATGACCGTTGAAGAATACGGCACAAGCATGAAATATGCGTAATGACGGCACTTTTTTGGAAATTCCTTTTTATTGTATTAAAATACTAAATGCGTTAATATATTACGGTTATAACGGAGGTATATTGAGTGAAACACAATAATCAGGTAAGACGACCCGAACTTGCGAATTCAGCGATCCTTACGGACAAGAATTCTGCAATGTCGATCGGTGATACCTTGAGGAAGGCCAAAAAGGATCTCTTTTTCAGCAGATGCCTTATTGCTATCCTTATCGTGCTTCTCATTACTACCGCCGCCGTATTGATCTATCTCGGATATGCTCAATTGCTGTTTAACTATGTCAGCAATGCGGTGACCTGACCGGGTTTGCTGGGGTGATAAGATGATTGACAAGAATGATGCTCCGTCTTTCAGTGAAGAAGAGATCGCGGAATTAACGGATCTGTACGAAGCCATTCTGACGATGAATACCGCTGAAGAGATGAATAAGTTCTTCAGGGATCTGTGTTCAGTCAACGAACTTCATTCATTCCTTCACAGATGGCAGATAGTCAGAAGGATCGAGCAGAACAAGAGTTACGAAGAGATAATCAAAGAGCTGTCTCCCAAGGAGTCCGAAGACGTCAGTAGTGATGCTGATAACTCCGAAGAGAACGGCAAGCGCAGATCCGGAAGGACCAAGGGCAAGTCAAGGGCAAGCACCAAGGTCAGTTCGACTACCATATCAAGGGTCAAGAACTGCTATGTCAATCCGGACGGCGGATACAGGACGGCCTTGGACCGCCTGAAGGCCAATGAAGAGAAGAATAAGAAAAACATTTAAGGAGTAATATTGATGGGTTTATTTCCGACACACAGTGAGAAGGAACTTAAGAGGATCAGACCTCTGGTAAGCAAGGTAATGGCTCTTGAGGAGCCCTATTCAAAGCTTGAGGAACATGAGCTTATTGGCAAGACTCAGGAATTCAAGGACAGACTTGCGGCAGGTGAGACACTTGACGATATCCTTCCTGAAGCATTTGCTACTGTAAGAGAGGCTTCTAAGAGAGTTCTCGGCATGAAGCCTTACGAAGTTCAGGTCATCGGCGGTATCATCCTTCATCAGGGAAGAATCGCAGAGATGAAGACGGGTGAAGGTAAGACCCTCGTAGCTACGATGCCTGTGTACCTCAACGCGCTGACAGGCAAAGGCGTTCATGTAGTCACGGTAAACGATTATCTCGCAAAGCGTGACTCCGAGTGGATGGGTAAGGTCTACCGTTATCTCGGAATGACAGTCGGACTTATCATCCATGATATCCCCAATCCCCAGAGAAAGAGCATGTACGCATGCGATATCGTATACGGAACCAACAATGAGTTCGGATTCGACTACCTGCGTGACAACATGGTCATCAGCAAGGAGAGACTTTCCCAGCGTGAACTCAACTATGCCATCGTCGACGAGGTCGACTCGATCCTTATCGATGAGGCGAGAACACCGCTCATAATCTCCGGCCGAGGCGTTGAATCATCTGATTTGTACGTTAAGGCTGATGCCTTCGTTAAGAACCTCAAGCCTTATGTTGTAGTCGAGACTGACGATAAGGTCGATATGGATGATATCGTAGGCGACTGCGATTACGTTATCGATGAGAAGGCTAAGACATCAGTACTTACTGCAAACGGTATTGCCAAGGCAGAGAAGTATTTCGGCATTCAGAACCTGTCCGATCCTGATAACTTCGACCTTCAGCACTATATCAACAATGCCCTGAAGGCAAACGGTAACTTCAAGAAGGATCAGCAGTATATCGTTCAGGAAGGCGAGGTCATCATCGTTGACGACTTCACCGGCCGTCTCATGCCGGGACGCCGTTACAGCGACGGTCTGCATCAGGCTATCGAGGCAAAGGAAGGCGTTAAGGTCGCAAGCGAGAACAAGACTCTTGCTACGATCACATTCCAGAACTTCTTCAGAATGTACACAAAGCTGTCAGGAATGACAGGTACAGCTTATACAGAGGAAGCCGAGTTCAGACAGATCTATAACCTCGACGTTATCCAGATCCCTACGAACAGACCCGTTCAGAGAGTCGACGATATCGACGCGGTCTATAAGACAGAAAACGGTAAGTATTCCGCAGTCCTCAAGGCTGTTAAGGAAGCACACGAGAAGGGCCAGCCTGTACTTGTAGGTACTGTTAATGTCGACAAGTCAGAACTCCTGTCAAGGATCTTCACAAAGTACGGTATCAAGCACAATGTCCTCAATGCTAAGAATCATATGAGAGAGGCTGAGATCGTTGCCCAGGCCGGACGTAAGGGCGCAGTTACCATTGCGACCAACATGGCAGGCCGTGGTACCGATATCATCCTTGGCGGTAACGCAGAGTTCCTTGCTCTCCAGGAGATGAGGAAGCTCGGTTACACAGAAGAACTCATCGATGCTTCCACAGCGCACAATGAGACTGATGATGAACTCATACTCGAGGCAAGACAGAGATTTACCGATCTCGAGAACAAGTTCAAGGAAGAACTCGCACCTGAGGCTGAAGAGGTAAGGAACCTCGGCGGTCTGTTCATCGTAGGTACCGAGCGTCATGAATCAAGACGTATCGACAATCAGCTCAAGGGACGTTCAGGACGTCAGGGCGACCCCGGAAGATCCAAGTTCTTCCTGTCACTCGAAGATGACCTCTTAAGGATCTTCGGCGGTGATAAGGTTACTGCGATCGCGGACAGCTTTGGTCTTGACGATACAATGGAGATCTCCACAAGGACTATCGGCAAGCTTATCGACAGCTCACAGAAGAAGCTCGAGGCTATGCATTTCGGTGCCAGAAAGAACGTCCTTGAATACGACGACGTTAACAACATCCAGAGAACCATCACATACGAGCAGAGAAGAAGGATCATCGACGGTGAAGACGTTCATAACATCTTCCTCGGTATGATCGATAAGGTCGCTGAGCGCCTTGTTGATGATTTCGCGCTCGACGGCAACATCTCAAGTTCCGAGAGATATGCCCTCGGCATGAAGCTCGAAGAAGTCTTCGGCGAACTGCCCATGGTACTTAAAGTAAAGGATGATTCACAGGAGATCGGTTCTTCCGATGATGTAGCAGAGGCTCTTGCTGAAGAAGCAAAGACAGCTCTTGCTGCAAAGGAAGAAGAGATCACAACTGAGATATTCCGTCAGGCAGAGAGACAGATCCTTCTCAGGACCGTAGACCTCAAGTGGATGGATCACATCGATGCACTTGATCAGCTCTCTCAGTCGATCAGGATGAGAAGTGTAGGTCAGCACGACCCTGTAGTTGAATATAAGCTCGAGGGTTCTGCTATGTTCGAAGAGATGAACGAGGCTATCCAGAATGATGCCGTTAAGTTCATCATGAGAGCTAATTTCTCACAGGATAAGCAGGTACAGGCTAAGGAGACGGTCAGAGCAACGAGCGAGTCTCATGCCAGCGTTACTCCGGTATCGGCAGCTAAGCCTATCCAGGGCTCCACAGGCAATGATAAGCCCTCTCAGCCTGCAAAGAGAGACGCTTCCAAGGTAGGAAGGAACGATCCGTGCCCCTGCGGTTCCGGTAAGAAGTATAAGGATTGCTGCGGAAAGAGATGATTTATGATCACTAATGCTGCTGATTATCTTAATAAAGTAGACGGTGCCTGCGATTATATCAGGCAGAATCTCGGCGGATGCGAAGTCCCGAAAATCTGCATAGTCTTAGGTTCGGGACTCGGTCCCTTGGCTGATCTTTGCGATGAGTCAGGCGAGATCGATTATTCGGATATTCCCGGTTTCCCTGCGTCTACGGCGCCCGGTCATGCCGGCAAACTGATAATCGGTGAGCTCTCAGGCAAACTGGTCTTCATGATGAAGGGCAGATTCCATTATTACGAAGGCTATGAACCTGAAGACATCACTTTCTATGTAAGGGTAATGGGCAGACTCGGTGTTAAGACGCTTGTGCTCACTAATGCTGCCGGCGGTATAGGTGAAGATTTTGTTCCTCCTGAATTCATATCTATCGAGGATCACATCTCATTCTTGGCTGCGCCCGTATTAAGAGGTCCGAATATAGACGAGTTTGGTCCTCGTTTCCCGGATCAGAGCTATGTATATGACAGAGAATACCTGGATCTTATGGCATCTTGTGCGGACAAGCTCGGAATTAAGATAAGAAAGGGTATATATGCATATACCAAGGGACCTCAGTATGAGACTCCCGCTGAGATCCGTGCCCTGAGAAGCCTCGGCGCCATATGCGTAGGTATGTCCACTGTTCCCGAAGCGATCGTTGCAAGTCATATGGGGATGCGCGTTGCAGCGCTTTCGTGCGTAACCAACATGGCTGCAGGGATCACGACCGCGAAGCTGTCCGGTGAGGAAGTTATTGAAGTTGCAGGACAGGCTTCCGAGAGAATGTGTTCGTTAATAACAAACTTCGTAAAAGAACTATAAGGAGTTCATTATGTCAGTACCTGATTATGATGTAAAAGATCTGAGCCTTGCACCTTACGGTATGGAGAAGATCGAATGGGCTTACCGCAATATGCCCGTTCTTCGTGCCATCGAGAAGGAATTGATCGATGAGCAGCCCTTCAAGGGCCTCAAGATCGCCGTATCTGTGCATGTGGAAGCTAAGACGGCCTGCCTGGCAAGGGCTCTTGCCAGAGGCGGTGCAGATGTTGCACTGACAGGCTGTAACCCGCTCTCTACCCAGGATGATGTTGCAGCTGCCCTCGCCAGCACTGGAATGCATGTCTATACAATCCACGGTGACAGTGAAGAGCAGTATATCAATCATCTTAAGATGGCTCTGGACTTCGGACCCGACATCGTAATCGATGACGGCGGAGATTTTGCCATGCTCCTGCACTCTGAACTCAAGGATCTTGCGCCCAACATCATGGGCGGATGCGAAGAGACTACTACCGGCGTTCACAGACTCGAGATATTAAAGAAGCAGAATAAGCTCTCATATCCCGTGATCGCAGTTAACGATGCAAGATGCAAGCATCTGTTCGATAACAGATTTGGAACAGGTCAGTCAGTATGGACCGCCATCATGGCTACGACAAACCTCGTGGTAGCAGGCAAGACCGTAGTTGTTGCCGGATACGGCATGTGCGGCAGAGGCGTTGCCATGAGAGCAAAGGGACTCGGAGCAAAGGTCATTGTTACTGAAGTCGATCCTGTAAAGGCGTGTGAGGCTCTCATGGAGGGCTACAGTGTCATGACCATGGATGAAGCAGCTCCTCTCGGTGATTTCTTCGTAACCGTCACGGGTTGTAAGGATGTAATCGTCGGCCGTCACTTCAACATGATGAAGGATGGCGCCGTTTGCTGCAATGCGGGACATTTTGACTGCGAAGTCAATGTTAAGCAGCTCGCCGAGCTTGCCGTATCTGAGAAGGAACTGCGCAACAACATTATCGGTTATGAGCTCTCCAACGGTAACACCATCTGCATCATAGCTGACGGCAGACTCGTTAATCTCGCTTCCGGTGACGGTCACCCCGTCGAGATCATGGACATGAGCTTTGCTCTTCAGGCACAGTCTGCAAGATATATCGCTTCCCAGAAGGAGAGACTCCCGATCGATGTCTATCAGACCCCCGAGGTCATTGATAACAGAGTTGCCGAGATCTTGCTTGAGACAAAGAAGCTGAATTATGACAGGCTTACTGAGGAACAGTACAGATATATCAATTCCTGGGATTTTTAAGTAATGGATTACAGCCTGGATTATCCGGATATCTCTGTATATGAGATGTTATCGACCAGTGCTTCGAGATATCCCTCGAACATTGCGGTTAATTACTACGGCAATAAGATATCTTATCAAGCTTTGCTTTCCGAGACTGACAAATGTGCAGCCGCGCTTAAGTGCGCAGGTTGCTGCACTGGTGATCATGTTGCAGTGATCCTTCCAAACATACCGCAGGCGGTTATGCTTTTCTACGCCTGCAGCAGGATCGGTGCGGTTTGCGATATGATCCATCCGCTCTCGGCAGTGAATGAACTCAAGGCCTATATCGAAGCATCCGATGCAAAGGTTATATTTGCTTTCGAAGATGTTCTTCCGAATCTTGCATTTCTTACAGGGTCGGACAGGAAGGTATATTCAGTAAGTGCAAGTGATTATCTGCCTTCGCTTGCCAGGATCGGCTTTAAGATAAGATCCAGGCATGATAAAGCCGCAGAAACCAGTGATACATTCAAGAGCTTTATCTCACGCGGCGAGAAGGAACTTGCAATACTTGATGATCTTGCATTTACCGACCGGGATGAGCCCTGTGCGATGCTCTATACCGGCGGTACGACCGGAAAGAACAAGGGTGTCCTTCTTACATCCCGTAACTTCAATTATTCGGCCATAGAAGCGATCGACAGCTGCGGATGCCTTCTTCCGGGAGACAAGCTCCTGGCGGTGCTGCCGGTCTTCCACGGCTTCGGACTCGGCGTCGGCGTGCATACTGTTATGGCATTCGGCGGAACATCCGTACTGCTTCCGATATTCAAGCTTAAGCGATTCCTTAAGCTCATAGAGAAATACAAGCCTGAAATCATCGCGGGCGTACCTGCGATCTTCGGAGCAATGATAGCAAATGATGCTGATGTGGATATGAGCTTTGTAAAGCTCGTGATCTCAGGTGGAGACAGGCTTCCTCCCGAGATGCAGCGCAAGTTCAATGATCTTCTGAGAAGACACGGCTCAGAGGCCGTCATCAGGCAGGGGTACGGTCTTACGGAATGCCTGTCAGGTGTCTGTCTTATGCCTCCGGGATGCCTTAAGGAGAATTGTCTCGGCGTGCCTTATAAAGATACTGAGATATGTATCGTAGATACCGGATCTGATGAGATCTGTCCTCAGGGAGCGAAGGGCGAGATCATTATCAGCGGTCCTGCCGTAATGAGAGGGTATCTCGATGAACCTGAAGAGTCCGGAACTGCCCTTAAGGTCAGATCTGACGGGAAGACATGGCTTTATACCGGAGATCTGGGACATAAGGATGAGGAGGGATATGTCTTCTTTGATTCACGTATCAAAAGAATGATCGTTACGAACGGATATAATGTGTATCCGTCAGTCCTTGAAGATATCATCTGCTCATGCGCAGGCGTCAGAGAGTGCGCAGTGGCAGGTGTTCCGGATGAACTCAGGGGAGAGATATGCAAGGCTTATATCGTATTTGACGATGATAGTGAAGACGTTAAAGCCGAAGTGTTGAAGAGAGTTAAGGACAGTCTGACTCTGAATGTCTCTAGATTTGCTCTTCCTAAGGCCTATGTCACGATGGATGACCTTCCGAGAACTTCTTTGGGCAAGGTCGATTACGAGACACTCATCAAGCAGGGCTGATAATTGTAACCTTGCCCGTCTGAGAGTTCGACTCTATAATATACAAGTAATAAAAATGAGGCATTAAGCCAAGGAGTTAGAATTAATGGCACTTAGAAATCTGGTTCTTGAGGGAGATCCCCTCCTTCGTAAAAAATCCAGGCCGGTAGACGAGATCAATCCGAGGATAATCAAGCTTCTGGATGATATGGCTGATACCATGTACTACGATAACCGCGGAGTTGGCATCGCAGCACCTCAGGTAGGTGTTCTGCGCAGGGTGTTCATCGTTGATGTCGGTGACGATAACGGTCTCATCGAATTCATCAATCCCGAGATCGTAGAGAAGTCAGGTTCGCAGATTGGCAACGAAGGCTGCCTCTCCGTTCCCGGCAAGACCTGTGAGGTCGACCGTCCCGATCATGTTGTTGCCAAGGCGCTGAACCGCAACGGTGAAGAGTTCACGATAGAAGCGACCGGTCTTCTTGCACGCTGCATCTGTCATGAATACGATCATCTTGAAGGTATTCTCTTCATCGACAGATCAGTAGACGGCAAGGTATATAACACCGAAGAGGAGTAATCGTTTGTCTGACAGATCAGATCTCAGAATAATCTTTATGGGTACACCGGATTTTGCTTCCGTGTGTATGGATTCACTTGTAAAGGGCGGTTATAACGTCGTTCTGGCCGTATGCCAGCCCGATAAGCCGGTAGGAAGGAAGCACATACTTACTCCTCCGCCTGTTAAGGTCCTTGCCACAGAGCTCGGTATCGAATGCTATCAGCCTTCCACGTTAAGGACGGAAGAAGCATACGATACGCTCAAAGCCGTCGGAGCAGACCTTATCGTTACTGCGGCTTACGGTAAGATCCTTCCGCAGAATGTGTTGGATATCCCGAAGTTCGGCTGTCTTAACTGTCACGGAAGCCTTCTTCCTGCGAGAAGAGGTTCTGCGCCTGTTCAGAGAGCGATCCTTGAAGGAGATAAGGTTACGGGCGTAACCATAATGAAGATGGATGCGGGAATGGATACGGGTGATATCCTCAAGACCGTAGAAGTTCCCATAGATCCTGATATCCATACGGATGAACTGATGATGGAACTCGCTCACAAAGGTGCCGATCTTCTAATCTCAATGATAGATGACTATGTTGACGGAAAGATCACTCCCGTGCCTCAGGATGGATCCAAGGCAACGATGTGTCCGCCGATCGCACCGGAAGAAGGTCATTTCGAGTGGACCGATAAGGCAGAAGACATCCATAACCGTGTACGCGCCCTGAGCTCATGGCCGGGAGCAAGTACTGTCTGCGGCGGTAAGAAGCTTAAGATATACGATTCCAGGGTAATGCCTGATGAGGGGTATGTCGATGGTCCGGCAGGCACGGTCGTAGCTGCACATAAATCTGATCTTATCGTAAGGTGCGGTGAAGGGTGCCTTAAGATCAATTCCCTGCAGTCTGAAGGCGGCAAGAGACTTAATGCTGCAGACTGTGCACATAACTATAAGGTCGGACAGCCTATCTGAGGTCAAATATGAGTTCTGAAGTAAGATACAAGAAGAAGGATATAACTAACCTTATCGAGAGCGGCAATGAGAGAGAACTGTGTTTCCTCATGCTCTATCAGGTATATGAGGAAGGGGCATTCTCCAACCTCGTTATCAAGAAGGCAGATAAAATCGCATCAACCATGGGTAAGAACCTGAGCTTCGTAAGAGCCATGCTCTACGGAACGCTTACTTATTCATTTGCGATAGATTTTCTCGTAAGACACATTACCAAAGAAGCTCCGGAAGATATGGATCCCGTATCAAGGACCATCATCAGGATGTCCGTATGGCAGCTTCAGTTCGGCAATGATATCCCTGATTATGCCGTTTGTGACTCAGCGGTGGAGATCGCCAAGAAATACAACGGCAAGGCTTCGGGCTTCGTCAATGCTGTGCTCCGCAAGTATTGCAAGGCACCCGAGGCAAAGAAGTACCTCGATCAGTACAAGCCGGGCATAAGGGTATCCCTTAAGCCTGAGATATACGGCGTGCTGAAGAAGGATTTTGGTAAGCAGAGAGCCTTCGAGATCGGCCAGGCATTCTTGGAGCCGATCAAGACTAAAGTAAGGTTCAATCCTGCCAGGATCTCGCAGGACGAACTGATCGAGAGTCTTGCCAAGGACGGGTTCGGCGCAGTGCACGGCAACTTCATGCCTAACTGCGTAGCCATAGACGGCGGTGTCAGGGGTATTGAACAGACGGACGCATTTACCAAATACGGAGCATTCATTCAGGGTGAGGCAGCCATGCTCGCTTCCGTCATTGCAGATCCTCAGGAAGGGGACAAGATCCTCGACTGTTGTGCGGCTCCGGGCGGCAAGACAACTCATATGGCTGAACTCTGCGGCGGCAACTGCGAGATCACATCTCTTGATATCAACGAGTCCCGTACCGAGCTTATCAAAGAGAACTGTGCGAGACTCGGTCTCGACTGCGTCACCGTAAAATGCCAGGATGCTTCAAAGATCGCCAAGGATAAGGACGCGCGCAAGTCTTACGATCTTGTTCTGTGCGATGTTCCCTGCAGCGGTCTCGGACTCATTGGCAAGAAGCCGGATATAAGACAGAAGATCACATATGACGATATAGAAGCTTTGATATCAGTTCAGGCCGAGATCTTAGAACAGGCCTCCAAGATGGTCCGCCCGGGCGGTACTCTCGTGTACTGCACATGCACTTTGAACAGTGACGAGAACGGCGAGCAGGTAGACAGCTTCCTCGAGAAACATAAGAATTTCCATACGGTTCCCATCAAGTCGTATCTGCCTTCTTCTCTGGTGATCGATGAGAGAAGGGAAGAAGAGCTCGCCGAGGGAAGGATAACCATGTTCCCCGATACAGACGGATGCGAAGGATTCTTCATCTGCAGGATGGAACGAGATAAGAAGGATAAGGATTAAGTGGCTGATAAGTTTTGTCTTGACCTGACTATGGATGATCTTAAGACATGGTGCGATGCGCAGCATGTTCCGTCTTTCAGAGCAAAACAGATCTACAAATGGCTGTCTTCGGGTGTCATAGACACTTCCGAGATGACGAATATCCCCAAGGACTTAAGAGCAAAACTCGAAGAAGACTTTATCTTCGGAGGTATGACCGTTATCAATGAGTTCGTCTCTCAGATAGACGGTACGGTCAAGCTCGTATACAGGCTCTATGACGGAAATGTTATCGAGACGGTCATCATGAGGTATAAGACCGGTCTGTCTATCTGCATCTCATCTCAGGCGGGCTGCAGGATGGGCTGCACTTTCTGTGCATCTGCCAAGCTCGGATTCGGAAGATCCCTTACCTCCGGCGAGATGCTCGCTCAGGTTCTTTTGTCTCAGAAACACGTCGGAGAGCGTATCCACAGCGTGGTAGTCATGGGAATAGGCGAGCCTTTTGATAATTATGACAATACCATCGGGTTCATCAGGCTTGCCACGGACAGTGAAGGCCTGAACCTCGGAGCAAGACACATTACGATATCCACCTGCGGACTCGTTGACAAGATCGATGAGTTCACGGCCCTGGATCTTCAGGTCAATCTCGCGATATCCCTTCATGCACCGGACGATACGTTAAGAAGAGAGCTCATGCCTATCGCCAATAAGTATGCTCTGCCTGATCTTATCGCAGCCTGCAGAAGATATACCGAGACTACACACAGAAGAATAACTTTCGAGTACAGCCTGTTTGCCGGGAAGAATGATTCCGAAGCCCATGCCAAGGCGCTTGCCAGGCTCATATCGGGCATGCTCTGCAATGTTAACCTCATTGCCGCCAACGAATTCCCCGGATCTGATTACAGAAGAAGCTCCAAGGATTATGTCAGAAGGTTCCAGCAGACGCTTGAAGCTGCCGGCATCAACGCTACGCTGAGGCGCGAGATGGGTACAGACATCATGGCGGCCTGCGGTCAGTTAAGAAGAAGCGTAGAGGAAGGTAGATCATGATCTGCTGCGGTTTATCTGACAAGGGTCCGGTAAGAGAGAATAACGAAGACTGCCTCGGATACGAGATGATCGGTGATTATATGTGCATGGCCGTAGCTGACGGTCTCGGAGGCGAGGTCTGCGGTGAGATCGCCAGCAAACTTGCCGTTGATACACTTATCTCAGAACTCAGGCAATCACTTCCCATATGCAAAGAAGAGGATATAGGTGACCTTCTCACATCCATATTCAACAAGGCTAATGTGAAGCTTCTCCTTGACTGCGCCGAGCACAGGGAACGGATCGGCATGTGTACTACTCTTACAGCAGCGCTTGTCAAAGGACATACGCTGACCATAGCTCATATCGGCGATTCAAGATGCTATCTCTGCCACGGCAAGGAGGTAAGGAGGCTTACCCAGGACCATAACCAGGCTGCGGAACTCGTAAGGAAGGGCAGCATTACAGGAGAAGAGGCCAAAGTACACCCGGGACGCAACCGTCTCGTAAAGGTCTTGGGCGAAAATCAATTTTTACATCCTGACATTTATAGTTATAATATAATTTATGGCGATTTGGTGGTCCTGTGTTCTGACGGGCTTTATGCCTTCCTGAACAAAGAGGATTGGGCCTCCGCATTGCGCGACAGATCGGACTTATCTGCGGTCTGTCAGAGACTGATAGATTCAGCAAGCTCCAACCGGAGCACCGACAATATGACTGTTTTGATAGGAAACACAAGTCTTAAAGCATAAAGACGGGAGTTAGGAAAGAATGGCAAACCAGGCACATGGCCCCGAGGGCATGGTATTTGCGAATAAATACAGGATCGTCCGCCTCATAGGAAGCGGCGGTATGGCAAATGTCTATCTCGGCATAGATATGGAGACCGGCAGCAATGTCGCCATCAAGATATTGAAGCCCGAATTCTCATCCGACGAGGATTTCATCAGGAGATTCGATACGGAGGCTAAGGCCGTATCCTCTCTCAAGCAGAACAACATCGTTAAGGTATTCGGCGTAGGCCACGAAGGCACATTCCGTTATATCGTTCAGGAATACGTAGACGGCATCACGGTCAAGGATCTCATCAATCAGAACGGTCACCTCGACTGGAAGCATGCTGTACCCATCGTCATCCAGATCGGCATGGCCCTCGATTATGCACATTCCAACGGCATCGTCCACAGGGACATCAAGCCGCAGAACATCCTTATCACAAGGGATAAGATCGCGAAAATAACCGACTTCGGAATCGCCCGTGCCGCTTCGAGCACGACCATCACCATGACAGGCGGTGCCATGGGTTCCGTTCATTACTTCTCGCCCGAACAGGCAAGGGGAAGCAATGTCGGCCCTCAGTCAGATATCTATTCTCTCGGCGTAACTCTCTTTGAGATGGTTACGGGAAGAGTTCCTTTCGACGGCGAGTCCAATGTGGCCATAGCCGTCAAGCACCTTCAGGAGACACCTCCGGTCGCTTCGTCCATCATGCCGGGAATCCCCGCAGGACTTGATGCCATCATCAACAAGTGCATGCAGAAGTCACCCGAGAAGCGCTATACGACAATGCGCCAGATGGTAACGGAGCTCGATTCGCTCCTTGTAGATCCTAACGGCGTATACGGCGTTATCTCCAACACACCCGTAGCCGAGCCTACCGAGACCAATATCTCATTCAGACAGGAACCCAGCTACGATAAGATCAGCGAGATCGAGAAGAGCGCTGAGTCGAGAAGATTATCCAGGCTCAGGGACAATATCCTTCTCATTCTCATCATCGTTGCCATCATTGGTGTTCTCGTAGCACTCGGTTCGCTTGTCATAAATGCGGTACAGAACAATACGACCATCACTGAGAATATGGATTATGTCGTCGGCAATTATGTCGGCATGACGATCGAAGAAGTTACCAAGGAACTTGATGCCAACGGTGTCAAGTATGAGATCAAGTACGAGGAGACCGATGATAAGAATCCGGGAATCGTACTCTCACAGAGCATTGCCGAGGGCGTAACCATCTCCAAGGACAGCACTCTGAGCACTATCCTGCTTACCGTATCTTCAACGTCCGACTCGATCATATTGTCAGACTATTCGACAATGAACTATCAGGATGCATATACGGCACTGTCTAATCTGGGCCTCAATGTATCTCTGAGATCCGAGTCTTCGGAAGAAGTTGAACCCGGTCTCGTTATCAGGACCGAGCCTGAAGCAGGCTCTCAGGTAGCACCCGGCGATTCCATCGTTATCATCTATGCTACGGAGCCTACCAGCAGCATCGTTCCTGATGTAGCCGGAATGACCGTCGAAGCAGCAGCTCCTATCTTTGCTGAAGCAAGCCTCAGCTACAGCTTCAACTGCAGTCCTGAAGTCATGGCTCTGCCTGACTCACAGAAGGTCATCATGTACTCTGACCCTGTTCCGGGCACATCAGTAGCAAGGAATTCAACGATCCTTCTGTATATCGGAACCCAGGAAGACTACAACAACGGCGGTACGCCGACTCCGACGCCTCCGCAGGCTAATGTAACGGTAAATACCAACGGCAACGGATCGGTATCCGGTGCAGGCCAGTATGACCAGGGTACGCAGGTAACACTTACGGCAACACCTTCCGAAGGATATGAGTTCGATTACTGGACAGACGGCTTCGGTAATACTGTTGCTTACTCGAATACTTATACATTCATAGCTCAGGCCGGCGATACAACATATACGGCAGTATTCAAGGCGGCACCTACGCCTACACCTACTCCGACCCCTACGCCGATGCCTACACCTACTCCTATCCCTCAGCCTGATCCTAATCAGCCTGATCCGAACAACCCGAATCCTAATCCTGATCCGAATGCCGGTCAGCCGGGCTTCTGATATAGTCAGCCTGTGTCTGAGGTAGTTCAAGGAGTAATCACAAAGGGCGTCGGCGGCGCATACAGCGTCTGTATCGACGGCGGCAAGACGAGAGCAGCCTGCCAGATCAGAGGCGGCCTGCGTCTTGGCAGCATAGTTCCGCAGGCAGGAGACAGGGTAACCATAGAGCCTTCCGGTGATCCGGATCTTCCGTATGTTATTACTAAGATCCTTCCAAGGAAGAATAATCTCGTAAGGCCTCCGGTCGCAAATGTCGATTATCTGATACTTACTTTCTCGGTAACGGATCCCGAACCGGATCTCAAGCTCCTTGATAAGCTGCTTATCATCTGCGCCAACCTTGATATCACTCCTTTGATTGTCTTTACAAAGGAAGATCTCGGTAAGGAGGCTGCTGCCAAGTATCTGGACGAATATTCCGCATGCGGGTATCAGGTGCTTGTGTCCTCCAAGGACAGTCCTGTTACCGCTGAAGCATTGGAGAGCATTACCGGAAGCGGGATCGCCGCTTTTGCAGGTCCTTCAGGTGTCGGTAAGAGCACTCTGTGCAACAGGATAATCGGTAAGGAGCACATGGAGGTCGGAACCATCTCCAGGAAGCTCAAGCGCGGAAGGCATACGACAAGACATGTCGAACTGTTTGACTTCGGAGAAGGATTCATCACCGATACTCCCGGATTCACATCTCTGTCGCTGCTGCAGCTTGGTATCGGTTATAAAGAAGTGCCTGCGGGTTACCCTGAGATATATAAGTTTACGGGTAAATGCAAGTACGACGACTGCAGACACATCAAAGAAGAGGGCTGCGTGGTAAGAGAAGCACTTTCGCTGGGACAAATCGGCGAGGAGCGGTATAATCGTTACCGCGAGTTCAGCGAAGAGTTATATAATGAACGTAACAATTACAAGCGGAGGAAAGCCTGATGGCGGATTTTGAGTTGGCACCGTCGCTTTTGGCGGCGGATTTCGGATATTTGATGAGAGATATAGATGCGGTGGCAGACAGCGTGAAGTATCTGCATTTCGACGTGATGGACGGTCATTATGTCGAGAATATCTCATTCGGACTTCCGGTTATCAAATCCATCCGTAAGCATACTGACCTTAAGTTTTATACCCACCTCATGATCACAAACCCCGGCAAGTATGCCAAGGCTTTTGCCGATGCGGGTTCCGATATAATCACATTCCATGTTGAGTGCTCCGATGATCCGATGGCACTGATCGATGAGATCCATTCATACGGATGTGAGGCCGGAGTTGCAATCCATCCCGATACTCCGATAGAGAAGATACTTCCTTTTGCAGACAAGTGCGAACTGCTGCTCGTTATGACGGTCAGACCAGGATTCGGCGGGCAGGACTTCATGCCGGAGTCGCTGGACAGGATTGCAGCAGTACGTAAGGCACTGGACGAGACAGGCTCTTCTGCCTGGCTCTCCGTTGACGGCGGAATCAATGCAGATACCATCAAGACTGTCTACGATGCCGGAGCAAGGATGTTTGTCACGGGAAGCGCTGTTTTCGCGAAAGAGGATCCGGGCAAGGCCTGTTCGGAACTTGCCGCATGCATTACTGCGTAATAACCGGCGGCCCCGTCCCTGACAAAGCTGTAACTGCTGCCTCTGCAGACCATATAATCTGCGCTGACGGCGGCACTGATTTTGCTTGTAAGCATTCCATTGTTCCTGAAGTCGTAGTGGGAGATCTCGATTCCATTACCGATGAAGGCCTGTCCTTTATTAAGGAACACGGTATCCCCGTAGAGAAGTATGAGATAGAGAAGGACTGGACCGATACGGAGATCGCTTTGAACCGCGTTCCTTCAGGTTCAGAGATAACCCTGATCTGTCCTCTCGGCAATAACGGAAGGCTTGATCACATTATCGGCAATATTCAGCTTGCTGCAGCCTTTGCCTCTAAGCATAAGAGGATAATCCTGACTGACGGTATCACCAGTGTCTACCTTATGAACGGTAAAGACAGCATCACTGTGGATCTCACGGGATACAGAGTAAGGCTGGCGGTATCACTTGTTCCGCTCAGTTTTGGATCATCTGTTAAGGATGTTACCACCTCAGGTCTGTATTACAGCCTTGACGGCGGAGAGCTGATCGCAGGTAAGACTTATTCGTTCTGCAACCATCCTGCAGAGGGTGCTCCTGAGTTCTCTGTTTCCATTGGAGAGGGCATTCTTGCCGTTATCGTAACAGAAGAGGTCTGAAGCCTTGTCTTTATTGGCTTACAGGGTTTTTGAACGCCTGAGATTTGCTTTTTTACCCCCTGAAATTGAGACTATGGCGTATTGAATGAGACTGCAAAACCCAATATCATTAAAATGACGTAACAAAGAACGCATCGGAATCATCCGGTGCGTTTTTTGTTGCGATTTTTTATTTAAGGAGGCACGAAAATGCTGAGCTATGAAGAGTTTAAGGAGAGAGTCATGAATGAGTTCCTGGATTATCTTCCGGCCAAGTACAAGGACTGCGAACTGAAGATCCACGAGGTACCGAAGGTTAATCAGGTGCTTACGGGGATCGTCGTTGTTCCGAAGAAGAAGAGTAAGAAGGGGGTAATCATGCCGACCTTCTACATGGAGAGACTGTATGAGCAGTACAAGGAGACTGGTAACTTCGAGAACATGATGGCCAAGCAGGCCATCTATCTGGAACGTTCTGCCCGCTATGCTCCCAAGGAGCTCTGCGGCACCAAGTTAGAAGACTTCGTTGATAAGATCGTGTTCCAACTGGTGAATACCATCGATAATCTCGAGCTTATATCGAGATGTCCGCACCGGGATTTTGAAGATCTCAGCATCATCTACCGCGCGATCACATCAAAATGTGAAGACGGGATATCAGGATTCCTGATCACCAACGATGTCGCAGAATCGGTGAATTGGACTGAAGAATTCCTGTACGATACGGCGTTCAGGAATACCCGGAAGATGTTCCCGTTCACGCATATGCGGATCGAGGACATGATGATGAAGATCATTGGCAGTAATACGGAAGCAGGAATAACTGAGTTCTTCCCGGATTACGAGAAGATGGCTTCGGAAGACTGCGTATATGTGATCACCAACAAATCTCAGTTCTACGGCTCATCGGCACTTATCTATCCGGATGTGCTGGGCCGTGTGGCAGATAAGATCGGCACCGACTGCTATGTACTGCCGTCTTCGCTTCATGAGGTCATCATGCTGTCTGCAAAGACTTATTCGGACAAGTCAAAGCTCGCGAGCATCGTCTGCGGAACGAATGCAAAACACGTAAGTTCCGAAGAGAAACTGTCAGACAGTCTGTACTACTACGATATCAAGAACAGGAATGTCAAAAGGATAGATGTGGATGATGCCGTTGCATCGTAAACAGTTCAAAAGGAAGGAGTTTATATGAATAGGATTAACAACAGGATCAAGGCAGGATCATTCATCCTCTCGGTAGTGATGCTGTTTTGGTTTATAGGGATCAATACCGTTAATGCGGCTGCCGGATACACGCCGCTGGTACATAAGGATGATTATGATTTCACGGTGAATTCGGGGGCGATAGAAGAATGGTTTACAGTATCTCCTGATGACGTAGTATCTTCCGTATTGTCGGTTGCTTCAAGTTATGACGGTACTCCGTATTCGAGCATGGACTGTGCCCAGTATGTGGCCAAGGTCCTTCTTGATGCTGGCAGCATCTCGTTCAATGATTATCTTGCTTGTGACGGCAATATGCAGGTCGCGGAATTTCTTAAGCTGTTTGCAGGTGAGGTCCCGACGGGAATAGACGGCAAGAACTGCTGTCCGGTATACGGTACAACGGTCATATATGCTGAAGGAATGACATCTCAGGCCATCAACGAGTGGTGTGCAGCAAACTGTCAGCCTGCGGATATCCTTGTCTTCTACGGTGAAGACGGAAACGACCTCCATATAGGCATCTTTGCCGGAATGGTAAACGGAGTAGCTTATATGTGGCATTCGGGTTCGTCTCACGGTGTCTGCGAGCTGCCTGTAAGTTA
>JAEEGH010004310.1_pt1 | contig 36607 bp, 22 predicted proteins | sample 9134181 | NCBI WGS metagenome assembly JAEEGH01 (sample SAMN16246544, study PRJNA631951) | gut metagenome | biome: gut microbiome; feature: rumen; material: DP-attached | host: Bos | place: Iran: Karaj | collected 2018-10
AGCACTTGTTGCTATGCTGACCTGCATTATTGTGTGTGTGAATATGATACTTACAGATCCCATGAGCACGATGCTTGACCTGGTAAGCGGCAAGGGAACCATCAGTAAAAAGACATCTGATGAGTCCACAACTCTTGCTCAGGACATTGCAAGAGAGGGAATTGTTCTTCTTGAGAATGACGGAGCAACACTTCCTATTGCTTCCGGAAGTAAACTTAATGTATTCGGATGGGCTTCAATAAATCCTATCCTCGGAGGTGCAGGTTCAGGTGCACTTAACTCCGCTTATGATACTATCGACATTCTGCAGTCACTTTCATCTGCAGGCATTGAGACAAACACAGAACTGACACAGTTCTACACAGACTATAAGGCAGACAGGCCTGAAGTTGGAATGTGGGCACAGGATTGGACACTTCCTGAACCTAACGTATCTCTTTATACAGATTCACTTATTTCAAATGCAAAGTCATTCTCAGACACTGCTATGGTTGTTATCAGCCGTTCAGGTGGTGAGGGTGCTGACCTTCCAACAGATATGCCTTCAGTTGTAGATGGCTCTTTCATGGATGGCACAACTTACACAGCAGGTGTTTATGATGACAATCTCAATCAGGGTAATGACTGGGATGCAGGCGATCACTATCTTGAGCTCACAAACAGAGAGGAAGAGATGATCGACCTTGTATGCGCAAACTTTGACAAGGTTATCCTTGTTTACAACGGAGCAAACGCTTTCGAGCTTGGCTTTATCAAGGATCACCCACAGATCAAGTCAGTTCTTTGGGCTGCTGGTATGGGCCATGTAGGTATGCAGGCTCTCGGCGAGATCGTAACTGGTGAGGTTAACCCATCAGGTAAGACAATCGACACTTATGTATATAACATGAAGGAAACACCATGGTGGAACAACTTTGGTGACTTCAACTACACAAATATGGATGAGTTTGCTTATATCTCAACAAGCTTCATGACAGGCGCTGAGTCAAGAGCAGACGTAAGCTTTATCAACTATGTAGAAGGTATCTACGTTGGTTACAAGTTCTATGAGACAGCAGCAGTAGAAGGTCTCATCAACTATGATGAAATGGTTCAGTATCCATTTGGATATGGACTTTCTTACACAACATTTGAGCAGACAATGGGTGACATCACAGAGGCTGATGGAAACATCACTTTTGATGTTACAGTTACAAACACTGGCGCAGTAGCTGGTAAGGATGTTGTAGAAGTTTATTACAATCCTCCTTATGAGAACGGCGGAATTGAGAAGGCAACAGCTAACCTTGTAGAGTTCGCTAAGACTTCCAAGCTTGAGCCAGGTGCTTCAGAGACTATCACAATCTCTTTTGCAGTAGAAGATATGGCTTCTTATGATTACCAGAGCGCTAAGGCTTATGTTCTTGACGCTGGTGACTATGAGATTTCTATCAACAAGGATTCTCACAATGTAATTGATTCTAAGACATACTCAGTTGGAACAACTGTTACTTATGACGGAACAAACAAGAGAGAGAGCGACAAGGTTACAGCTACAAACACATTTGATTTTGCAAATGGTGGTCTTGAATATCTTTCAAGAGCAGATGGCTTTGCTAATTATGCCAAGGCTACAGCAGCTCCTACAGATTACAATATGCCTGCAGATGCTAAGGCTACTTTCTATAACATCAGCAACTACCTCACACCAGAGGCTACAGCAGCTGATGAGGATGCAAACGCAGCAGCAGTTACAACAGGCGCAGCTACAAGCCTTACACTTAAGGATCTTCGTGGCGTAGCTAAGGATGATGCTAAGTGGGATGAGCTTCTTAACTCAATGTCACTTGATGACATGAACGCACTTATTTCACTTGGCGGATATCAGACAAACTCAGTTGATTCTATCGGCAAGGTTCGTACAAATGACTGTGACGGCCCTGCAAGTATCAACAATAACTTTACAGGTGTTGGATCTCTTGGATTCCCTGTAGGTGTAACAATTGCAGCAACATTTAATAAAGATCTTGCTTATTCATTCGGTGATTACATCGGCAAGATGGCAAATGAGATGGATGTATCCGGATGGTATGCACCAGCTATGAACATTCACAGAACTGCATTTGCTGGACGTAACTTCGAGTACTATTCAGAGGACGGTGTTCTCTCAGGTAAGATTGCTTCTGAGGCTACTAAGGGCTCATGGGCAAACGGAGTATATGCTTACGTTAAGCACTTTGCATTCAACGACCAGGAAGGCAACAGATGCGACATGCTCTGCACATGGACTAATGAGCAGGCAGCTCGTGAAATCTACTTAAAGCCTTTCGAAATCTCAGTTAAGAATGTTGAGATGACAGCAGTTATGTCTTCCTTCAACTACATTGGTAACCGTTGGGCAGGTGGATGTAAGGAACTTCTTAAGACAGTCCTCAGAGATGAGTGGGGATTTAATGGCTTCGTTCTTACTGACTACTTCGGAGTATATGGCTACATGTCATCAGACCAGGCTATCAGAAATGGTACAGACTGCATGCTTGTTAACTATCCTACACAGACTAACAATGTACAGTTCAGAGATACAAACGGAGCTCAGCAGGCTATGCGTGAAGCTACCAAGAACATTCTCTACACTGTAGTTAACAGCCGTGCTTATGCACCTGAGAACCTCAAGACAGGTATGGCTTCATGGAAGATTCTTATGATCGTTCTTGACGTAGTATTTGGAGCACTTATGCTTTGCCTTATGTTTATCTTCTGCAAGAACTTCAAGAAGAACAGAGAAAAAGAAGGCAATGCTGAGACAGCACAGCAGTAATTATTCAGCTACTGAATAAACAATAAATTTAATGCAGGAATCTTAGGCGGTGGGAAGGTTCTCGCCTGCCTAAGATTCCATATTGTAAATAAAGGTAATGCGAGGGAAAAAATGAAATATCAAGATATCATTGAGAAGATGACAATCGAAGAGAAGGCTGCTTTTTTAAGTGGTAAGGGTGAATGGCAGACCAGGGATTTTGAGAGACTTGGAATTCCTTCAATATTCTGTTCTGATGGCCCTCACGGTATCAGAAAGCAGGCTGGAGCAGGAGACCATCTTGGACTTAACGAGTCAGTTCCTGCAACATGCTTCCCTACAGCAGCAACAATCGCCAACAGCTGGAATGAAGAGCTTGGCGAAGAACTAGGTAAGACTCTTGGTGAAGAGGCTATGGCAGAGGGCGTAAATGTTTTACTTGGACCTGGCCTTAATATCAAAAGAAGTCCTCTTTGCGGAAGAAACTTTGAGTATTTTTCAGAGGATCCATATCTTGCAGGTAAAATGGCTGCATCTTACGTTAAGGGTATTCAGTCCCAGGGCGTTTATGCATGTCCTAAGCACTTTGCGGTGAACTCTCAGGAGCTTCGTCGTATGGCTATGAACTCAGTTCTTGATGAACGTACCTTAAGAGAGATATATCTGACTGGTTTTGAAATTGCTGTAAAAGAAGGTAAGGCCAAGACTATCATGTCTGCGTACAATGAGGTCAACGGCACATATGCCAACGAAAATAAGCATCTTTTGACTGATATCCTGAGAGACGACTGGGCCTTTGACGGCATTGTTATCACAGACTGGGGCGCATCTAATGACCACGCCCTTGGTGTGGCTGCGGGTTCTAACCTTGAGATGCCTAATCCTGGTCTTGATTCAGCCAGAGAGCTTATTGCAGCTGTAGAGAGTGGCAAGATCAGCATGGCTGATGTAGATGCCAGAGTTGATGAACTCCTTGATGCTGTTATGACTCTTTATGTAAATGCACAGAACAAGCCAAATGACTTTGATAAACCAGCTCATCACGCTGTTGCCAGAAAGGCTGCAGCAGAGAGTACAGTACTTCTCAAGAACGAAGATAAGATTCTTCCTCTTAAGCCAGGCTCAAAGGTAGCTATCATCGGTGATTTTGCATTTGTTCCAAGATATCAGGGAGCAGGCTCATCACTTGTTAATCCTACTAAGATAGAGACAATATCTGAGGTTATTGGTAACTATGATCTTCAGGTTATTGGTTCTTCAAGAGGCTATTCACGTAATGGTGAAGAGGATGCTGCAACCAAGAAGGAAGCCCTTGATATTGCATCAAGAGCAGATGTAGTTCTTTTCTTCTTCGGACTTAATGAGGACAGCGAGTCTGAAGGTATGGACAGAACACATATGAGAATTCCTCAGAATCAGATCAATCTCCTTCAGGAGCTTGGACAGGTTAACAAGAACCTTGTAGGCGTTATCAGCGCAGGTTCTGCAATTGAGATGCCATGGCATCACTATTTCAAAGCAATCCTTCATTGCTACCTCAACGGACAGGCTGGAGCAGGCGCAGCCATGGATATTCTCACGGGTGGAGTTAATCCATCTGGTAAGCTTTCAGAGACTATCCCAAGACGTCACGAGGATACTCCTGCATACCGTTATTATCCAAGTTCTCAGAGAACCTCTGAGTATAGAGAGAGCCTTTATGTAGGCTATAGATACTACGATACAGCTGAAATCCCTGTCCTTTATCCATTTGGCTTCGGACTTTCTTATACCAAGTTTGAGTACAGCAATCTGACTGTAACAGATACAGGCGTAAGCTTCGATGTTAAAAATACTGGCGAGATGGAAGGAAAAGAAGTAGCACAGCTCTATGTTTCACTTCCTGGAGCTAAGGTGTTCAGACCAAAGAAAGAACTCAAGGGCTTTGCCAAGGTATCACTCAAAGCCGGCGAGACCAAGAAGGTTGAGATTGCTTTTGACGACAAGACCTTCCGTTACTGGAATGTTAAGACTAACAAGTGGGAAGTTGAAGGCGGCGAGTACGTGATCAGAATCGGTGCCAGCAGCGCAGATATCAGACTTGAAGGCAAGGTTACAAGAGAAGCTACAACAGTTGAGCTTCCTTATAACGAGGCTGAGCTTCCTACATATTACAGTGGCAAGATTCAGAGCGTAGAGGATGCTGAGTTTGAGAAGCTCCTTGGAAGACCTATTCCTGATGGAAAGTGGAGCGGACAGCTCACAAGTAATGACGCTATCTGCCAGCTCTACTATGCTAAGAGCGGTCTTGCAAGATTTGTATACAAGCGCCTTACAGCTATGAAGAAAAAGGCTGACGAGAGTGGCAAGCCAGATCTTAATATCCTGTTCATCTACAACATGCCATTCAGAGCAATGGCCAAGATGACAGCCGGCGCTGTGAGCATGGATATGGTAGATGGAATCGTAGAGCTTGTTAATGGTAAGTTCTTCGGCGGTCTTGGTAAGATCATCGGCGGCTATTTCCGTAATAGTAAGCTGAACAAGCAGTACGAAGCTAAGATAAAGAAGTGATTTTGGAGGAAAAGAAAAAATGAAATTTTGGAATGATTTTGCAGAAAAACATCCCGCTGTGGCTAAATGGGTTCGTGAAGGAGGATTGTTTGTAATTGTCAGCAATCTTATCACAGTGTTTAAGTATTTGTTACTCACATTTTTGCCTGCAGCCTTTGCTTTTCTTGGAGACAGATCATTTGGATGGCCCGGAGTTCCGCTTACAATTGCAGGAGAGACCTTTGACTGGAACATTTTAGGATATGATCAGGCACATGGTGGCCTTGCATATTTTACAGCTTATATGATCGCAATGGTAATTGGTGAGTGTATCAACTTCCCAATCCAGAAGCTCTTTGTATTCCGCAATCATGATAAGCCAGGCAAGCAGATTGCATGGTATGTTGTAGCATTTATCATCATCACATGTATCGTTAACTCAATCAACTGTATCTGGGTTGCCGTTGCGGGCAAGTTTGTACCTGCTTTTGTTTATAACATTGGTACAACAGTTCTAAACGGCGGTGTCAGCATGGTTGTATTCTTCTTTGTTAATAAGATTATTTTCCCTGAGACAGTCAAGGAAAAATGAGATTCTTTATAGAGAAGGCATAATAGAAATATGTATTGGTGTTAGGGCTCTGTCGCATAGCGACAGAGCCCTGTTACATTCTGCGGGGGCAGTTGCATGGACGGTTTGAAATTAGTATAATTATCGCGTTTGTGATTGAAATGGAAACATAATCATACAGTTATTTGTATTAATAGACAGAATTACAGAAAAAATGAGTCCGTATGTGTAAAAAGTAATAATACATTACGCGTATTAAGAAAAGATATGAGTAAGAAGGTAAGTTGGGGAATATGAGTATGTGGAACTGGCTCGGAATAGAGCCGACAAGCAATATAAGTGAAATTAAGAAGGCCTATTCAGAGGCTGCCAAGAAGTATCATCCGGCTGAGCATCCGGAGGAGTTCAGACTGCTTCGTGACAGCTATAAAAAGGCTATGGAATATGCCAAAGGGTGTAACGAGGGTACAACTACCAGTCCATACATAGAAGAGCACCTGGCAAGACAAGCCAAGGAAGCATTTAAAGATAAAAAAGACAATCTGACATTCGACAATATATCAAATGCCCCAAATCCCCTTAAGAAGGCTGAAAAAGAAAGCCTGAGTTTTGATCAGATTCCAAATGCAACAAATCCTCTTAAAATGGATGAACAGAAAGAACAGGAGGAATTTGACTTTGAGCAGATAGGAAAAACTGAAGAGGAACCGGAAAAGCCGGGACTTGATTTTAGCAAAATTGATGGCATAGACAGATTGTCAGCAAGACAAAGCAGAATGCTTTATTTTGCGGGAGAGATGCTCCTTGCGGCTTCGGCAAAACCTGAAAAATATGGTTGCAGGGAGATAGCAGAGGCTATTTTCTATAACTGGGATAAAGAGCCTTATGCAGGTGAAATAACGCCTTCCTTTATTGAACTGTTCATTGACATGCTGGGATCTGTAAGCGGATTTGACAAGCAGGCCATAGAGGTAATAGAGAATACATTATTTGGTAATAAAAGCGGAAGTGAATATGATGAGCTTCGTGCCAGATTCAAGGCTTCCCTGATAGAAAATCCTAATGTTAAGCGTTACAAAGACAAAGCGGAGCGGGATGATATAACAAACTTTTTGATAAAGTACACCGAAACTGCGACTCATTCGATCAGCTTTCAATATGTTATTCCTGAAGGAAAGATCAAGCCCTTATTAAAGGGAACAGTATATCCTGTCAGAAACATTTTATTGTTTGTGGGAATGCGGCATGAGTATTATTTCATTGAAGATCTGACATTGAGGGTTAATGAAAAGACAGATGAGCTCACTATTACAGATGCAGTTAACAAGGTAATCCTTAAAGTGCCTGCTACACATAAAGATTATCAGTTCCTGTACAGCCATCTTGTTGAATACGGATGCAAGGTTATTAGCGAAGAGAGTATAAACATAAAAACGTTTATCAGTCCATTAAACAGTGCAGGCAAGCTATTTGTATATTTTACGAGCAGGTTCAAGATGTTTGCCATATCCCTTGTTACTGCTTTTTTGATCTTGAGTATTTTCTCTATAACAATGAATGCCGATTTTGAAAACATAATACTTAATGCTATAAGGGTATTCGTGATATTCGTCTCCTTATTAACAGTTTGGATACCTGTTGCACTATGTGCGATTTCCGGACTATCCTCAGCAGTATATCTGATAAGCATGATCTTTTTTGTTCCTGTGATCGGAGAAATGCTGCGGGATATTAAAAATGGAGATGCCGTGTATGAACGAGGCGCCGGAGTGTTTATTTTTAAAAGATATATAGTATCTGTAGCCGGTTCTCACTATCAGGTACTTCCTATAGAAAAAATCATGTCTTTTAATCTGACCAAACCTGAAAGTCCGGATAGACAAGCTACTATTATCTGTAATACTACAATCGGGATTAGCAAGAGCTTTTTTGCTGGATTATATACACCTGCCATGGCTGTGTATATGCTATTGGAGGAAAGACTGCACGCTATAAAAGAGCAGTTTTTGTCTCCTTCACTTGAGAGAAAGTATGAACGTCTTAAAGCCCGTAAAATAAGACCATTTCTTAGTCCCTTCTTACTTGACAGAAACATGAGGGACACCTACCAGATGGCTGCTGCTGTTATTCCTATAGCTATAGCTGCTACAGCTTTTGCTGTACTAGATTATGCTAATGCTGGGTCACGCAGCTATCAAGGAATGTTGTTTTACAGAGAGGCAGCAGCTGCCTTACTATTTTGCCTGGTAGGACTTATCAGCCTTATTCCGATTTGGAGTTTTAGAAGATATTCATCCGAGCTTCTTATAAACATCGGAATACAGTGCAAGCATATGCCATCTTATTACAACAAAGTGTACGGAATATATGTACTCAAAGACTATTTTGTATCAATAGATAAGTGGATGCTTACAATCATTCCATATAACGATATTGTAGCAATAGGCAAAGAAGTTATTGATGGAAAATCTGTTATCAGAATACAGACAACAGATAAAAAAGAGTACGTCTGGGGAAATAACAAAAACGTACAAGCCAGGATCAATGCTCAAAACATCAATGAGATACTGGGGCATTACGTTGAGCTTACTAAGAAGACTGCATAATTAAATTTATAATGAGGGAAGTGTGAAAAAAGATGATAGTTGGAATAGATTTAGGTACTACAAATTCACTTGTAAGCGCCTGGACAGATGAAGGAATTACACTAATTCCTAATGAATTCGGAGAATATCTTACCCCTTCAGTTGTTTCTTTTGATGGAAAAGAGGCCATTGTGGGTAAGACAGCCAAGGAAAGGCTTGTTACTCATCCTGATAAGACAGCAAGTGAGTTCAAGAGACAGATGGGAAAAGATGTCAAATATAATCTTGGACTTGGACGCTCTTTTACCCCCGTTGAGTTGTCTGCGATAGTACTCAGAAAGCTTATCGCTGATGCAGAAAAGTATCTTGGGGAAAAGGTGGATTCTGCCGTAATAAGTGTTCCTGCCTACTTTGATGATCATCAGAGAGAGGCTACAAGAATGGCAGGAATCAAGGCAGGAATTAAGGTCTCGCAGCTTGTTAATGAGCCTTCAGCAGCGGCTTTATCCTATCACTATGACAACATGGATCAGGATGAGAAGTTTATAGTATTTGACTTTGGAGGCGGAACGCTGGATGTTACGCTGGTTGAGGCCTTTGATAATATGGTTGAGATCTGCAATATTTCTGGTGACAATGCACTCGGAGGCAAGGATTTTAACGAGATCATAGCTCTGGATATCTGCAAGAGCCATGGCATAAACTGGGATAAACTTGATAACAGGAATAAAGCTGTTCTGATAAACTGCGGAGAGAGTATCAAGATAAGGCTTTCAGACAGCGATACTACCAAAACAGTTGTAAATGTAGCAGGGGATGAATTTGAGTACGAACTTGACCAGCAAAGGTTTATCGATATTTCTGCTTCTGTATTCAGAAGGCTTACTATTGTTCTGAAAAGGCTCATGAATGATGCCAGTCTATCGACTGACGATATTGACGGAGTTATCATGGTTGGCGGATCTTCCAAGATGCCAAGTGTCAGAGCCTATATGGAATCTCTTTTCCCGGGCAAGATCATGGTTGATCCTCAGGGGGATGTGGCTATCTGCAGAGGCGCAGGAATTGTGACAGGTATCAATTTGAGAAAAGAGTCAGTAAAAGACATAGTCATGACAGATATTTGTCCATTTTCCCTTGGAGTAGAAGTAATAGGCGATAAAATGGCAGTCATTATCCCTAAGAACCAGATTCTTCCCTATAGTAAGCAGAACAAGTTTTATACTGTCAGCAATATGCAAAAGAAAATTGAATTTAATGTCTATCAGGGAGAAAAGCTCAAGGCTTCAAGTAACCTTAAGCTTGATACTATCGTGCTTGACGTGCCTCCAAGGCCCAAGGGAGAAGTCTTTGCAAATGTCAGATTCTCTTATGATCTTAATGGTATTTTTGATATCGACATTTATTGTCCTGCAAACGGAGCTGAGATTCACAGAAGCCGTGGTGCTCAGGATGGAATTGATCAGGATGAGCTGATGAATATCAAGCTCAGGATGGATGAGCTTAAGCAGGATCCAAGAGAAATTCCGGAGATCAAGTATCTTCTTGAGAAGGCGCAGAGACTGTACGAAGAGGGCAATCAGCTGCAGAGACAGTTCCTCGAAGAGGAGATATACAGCTTTAATGACCTTTTGGACAGAGCTTCGATAATTGACTGCAAGAAGGCAGCAGCAGTCTTCTCTATTAGACTTGACAGGCTGGAAAAGAGTATGTTCAGTTTTGACAATGAGGCTGAAGATCTCTGGGAACAGTATATTGAGGAAAACATGGAAAATAAAGATCCGGATAAGGTTTGAGGTTTTAGAAATGAGTTTACATTATAACGCGTTTATTTCCTATAAGCATGCTGAACTTGACAACAAGGTGGCGGCAGCTATTGAGTGGGATCTTGAGCACTACCACATTCCTAAAAAGATACAGAAAAAGACAGGCTACAAGAAGATAGAGAGGATATTCAGAGATAAGGACGAACTTCCTATTACGAGTGACCTGAGTAATACAATTGAAGAGGCACTTTTTAATTCGGATTTCCTTATTGTTTTGTGCTCTACAAACACACATTTATCCACCTGGGTTGAGAGGGAGATAAAGCTCTTTTTACAAAACCATCCTCAGGAAAATGTGCTTACTGTGCTGGTTGATGGTGAGCCTCACGATGTAATCCCTGAAATACTGCAGAACAGGGAAGTGCAAAGATATAACGATCACGGACAGCTTGAGACAGTGCTTGAGCCGGTAGAGCCTCGTTCCTGTGACTATCGTCTCCCAAGAAGAGAAGCCAAGAATGTTGAGCTTCCTAGGCTTGCGGCAACTCTTATAGGCTGCTCTTATAATGAACTTATGAACAGACAGCGTCAGTACAAGATGAAGAGACTGACAGCTGTTTTTTCTGGCGCAATGGCTCTTGCTGTGGGCTTTGGCGCATACATGCTATATAGTAACGCAAGGATCAACGAGAACTACAGGCAGTCACTTATCAGTCAGTCCAAGTATTTATCAAATGCATCAATGCAGATGCTTGATGATGAGAAAAGAATCGATGCTCTTCACCTTGCACTGGCTGCACTTCCTAATGAAGAGACCCCGGACAGGCCGATTATCCCTGAGGCTGTGAGTGCTCTTACCAAGGCATCACTTGCTTATACAGCTACAAAAGGCTCCAGCATTTCTGCGACCTGGAACTACAATATGCAGGATATGGTCGATGACTACTATATTGACAGGTTTGGATGCTCTTTTGCTGCCATGGACAAGTCAAATAATATCAGAGTCTGGAACAGGGATACACATGAGCTTTTATATGAATACACATCTCTTGATAAAGAGGCTCAGTCCTATGCGTATATAAAAACAGACCTGCTTCTTATCTGCAGTTCCAAGTATATGCAGGCTGTGGATGTGACTACAGGTACAATTAAGTGGGAAAAAGAACAGCTTGGTGGGGATGACGTTATAGCAACGCTTATCACGGAATCTCCTGTTGTTATGGAGGATGGAAGTGTTCTTATAGGAACCTACGATGATGGACTGTTCAAGCTATCAGCAGAAACAGGTGAGATTCTGGAAAGATATATTATTGAGCCTGAAGATGCTGATAAATACACTGCAAGTGTAGAGTTTGACGGTTTTAAGCTGTCTCCAGACCAGAAGAACATTATATTCAAGGGACAGGATGATCATTATTCTGATACAGAGATCAACTTCTACAATCTGGAAACAAAGGAGCTTCGCACTGTTGACCTTGTAGAAGCAGGTGTTCTGCAGTCTGGCTACTATCTTGATAGATATGATTATGTTGATAAAGACAATATCATGCTGGTTGTGGATACTACAGAAGGCTACGGTTCTTATGGCTTCCTTGATATGGATGTTCTGACTACGAACTATAGGACAATTTACTGCATTGATGCCAACAAGTTCGAGTTAAAATGGACAAATGAATTTAGCTATAATGCTATTCCATATGGCTCAAGATTCATAGATCTGTATAATTCTAATGAAATCTGCTATTGCTGCGGAAACATGATCAGTGTGTGGGATAAGGATACAGGAGAACTCCATGAAGAGTTCAATGTCAACGAGAGTATTGTTGGTGTAGCTGATTCACATGATGGCAATTATCCAAGTTTTATTACCAGAAGTGGTAAAATGGGCAATCCGATCACTGTTCAGGGCCTTACTAACATGGCTGTACAGGATACCTTTACAAGTGGAATTGAAATGATTGCTTTTGGAAAAGGAGCTTATGTAAATACCTACAATTCCAGCACTATTATCTTTTATGAGCAGGGCGTTCATGATAGTGAGTATAAAGACTTTGAGAATACCCCAGAGTTTAAGAGCATTTTAGATAATGATTACCGTCTTGAGGGTGATGTGCTTGCTGTCCTTGCTGCTACAGCTGATGGAAGCAAGACAATGATGGCATTCTTTAATGCTGCAACCAAAGAGTTCATGGGCCAGGTACAGATAGGCGGTGATGATACCTACAGTTTTCAACTGGTGGGCCTTAAGGATGATATAGCAAGAGTTACCCATAAAGAAGATGATAGTCTGGTACTTCTTGAAATAGATGCTCATACTCTTGAAGTAAAAAAGACAACGATTGAAGAAGATTACTCTTTATCTTTTGTGGATCCGATCTATTCAAATGGGAAGCTTATCTTCTTCAGAAATCCAATTATAGAGGGAATGTCCATAGTTGTAAAAGATATGGAAACTGGCGAAGAGGATACCTTCGGAATTGAGAAAACTGTATACAGCTGGGGATATAACGAGGAGTTAAATCTTCTCTACGTTGCTACTAAAGACTTTGATGCTGTGATCGACCTTGAGACACATGAAAACTACGAGGTCATTCATTCAGCGGACTGGGAAGAAACAAAGCGTATCACCATAGATGCACAGAATAAGAGAATTATGGTATCAGACAATCAGTACGTTCAGATGCTTGATCTTGAAGGCAATGAAATATTTAAAGTGCGTACTCCTAACGTAGAAGTATATGGTATGACCATATATACTCCTAAAAAGGAAGGCTCCAGAATAGAATTCCTTGCAGCATATGGAAACGGTGATATCTACAGATATGATGCAGAGACAGGTGAGTATCTCGGAAGGTCTGAACTTGCATATAATAAGGTTTATGATAATGCATCATTTACCTTCGACTATGAGCAGAATGTATTGTTCCTGAAGCTCGGTTCACTCCTTAGCCTTATTGATCTTGATAGCTGGAAATTGATCACGTATATGAATTCAGAGCTTGCATATCACAAGCCTACTGATACATTTATAGTTTATGCCTACGATACTATCAAGGAGTCAAGGGTAGGATATTTCAGGCATTATACTGTAGAAGAACTTATCCAGAAGGGTAATGACATGCTAAAGGGCCAGGAGATGAGTGAAACACTCAAGGATACCTACGGACTTAAATAATGATATTAAAAAAGACGCTTGTTTAAGCGTCTTTTTTTTCGTCCTTTATTATGTACAGAAGCGCGAAGGCTATCAGGAATAGCTCTCCGAACATACTTACAAAAAAGATTATGTCTTTTTGTCCTATTGCAGGGCCAAGGCCGGCAAAGAAGAACATAAGAAATGCTGATAAAAACAGGAATGGATTCTTTTGTTTTTTCCAGGCAATGATTCCGCATACAATCATAGGAATTACTGTTGCGAAGGACAATACAGCAGATACAATTTTAGCCCAAAGTGGTGAGGAAGCAGCCATAGAATGTCTCAGAACATCCTGATACTGCACAACTTCAAGCTTAAGAGCAAATGCATGAGCAAGGCCAAGAGCAATGATAACTCCTGTGATGATCCAGATGATCTTCATGGTGCGAGGCTTAGCCTTGAGACCATAGCCACAAATAGGAATGAGCAGCGGAATAAGTGTTCCATGAGCTATGAAACGAATTCTACTGATGCTCTCTGGAAGTCCTCCGTAAGGTGCTCCGATTGCGATCAGGAAGGCGTCAGTGAAAAGTCCGATGCAGATCATTAGCACACAAAGAGTCATAGGTCTTTTGGTACGAATGTATCTCTTAAGCAGTGTTGCAGCAAGTAGCAGCTCCAGAGTCGCAATGATACCAATTAATGTAGTTAAGTGTAGCATGATATGTATAAATCCCCCCGTTACATTGATATAATTGATTATGAACGCACAAAAATACGCTATTTGAGTACGTATACAATATTTTATCAAAAAAAATTAAAAATGTTGAAGACTTTTTTATTTCTATTTCGTTATATCTAATGAAGGGGCAAGAGTACAGACTTATTCCATATTGTTGATAAGTTTGTACCTGGGCAAAATTCGCTGGCGAATAATCTATGAGAGGAAGAAACAGTGGGGAATACAGATTCTAAGGAAAAGTTAATACAGCTGATGAACTCATATAAGAATCTTGTGTTCTCTGTATGCCTCAAGCTTACCGGCGATTATTTCGCAGCGGAGGATATAGCCCAGGAAACCTTCATTTCGGCGTATGAACATCTTGATGAGTTTGATGGAACCTCGGAAAAAGCCTGGCTATGCAGAATTGCAAGTAATAAGTGTATCGACTATCTCAAGGCAGCAGAGCGGCGCGCAGTTCCGGCTTCCGATGAGGAAACACTTCTAATGGAGAGTACGAGGGACGGTCCACCGGAAGTCTTCGCTACCAGAGATGTACTACAGGAAGTAGAGGGCAAATGCAAGGACCTTCCTGAAGGCTACGCTGAGATAGCGAGAATGTACTTTATGGGAAGCATGTCGGCCCGGGAAATATCAGACAAGATGGGCATTCCTGTTAAAACAGTACAGACAAAGATATACAGAGCCCGTGAAATGCTAAAGAAAACTGTGAGAAAGGAGGATCTGCTGGCATGAGTAAGGATTATGAATATTTATCTGATCAGGAACTTAATAGTCTAATTGAGAGCGTAGAGGCGGAAGGCCTTGTAAATGCTCCGGAAGATTTCATGACGGAAGTTCTGGACAACATTGTGGAAATAGACAAGTACAGAATTACAGCTGTACCTGGACCAAGCAATAGAAATATTCTTGATTACAGTATTTATTGCCTCAAGGTCTTTGGATCAATAGCCGCAGCGATCCTTATCATGGTGATGGTTCCATTTATCAGAGGAGCTGAGCGGGTTCCGGACAGAGCAGAGGTTGTATCTCAGATTTCAGTTCCTTCCAAAGAGGATGTGGTTTCTCAAAAACCAGTGAAATCAAAAGAAGAAGTTTTGAATAAGCAAACGCAAGCCCCAGATTTTATTACAGATGTTGAGACATGGTTAGACAGTTTACCTATTAGTAAATAAGCGGAGGATAATATTATGAAACCAACTAAGAAAAATAACTTTTTTACCTTTATATTCTCATTCCTTCCTGGAGCAGCTGAGATGTATATGGGCTTTATGAAAAATGGATTCAGCATGCTTGCCATATTCGCTGGAGCATGTGCACTGTGTGTGGCAGGAGCAGATTTCATGATGCCAATCGTATTTCTGATCTGGTGCTATGGCTTCTTCCATGCCAGAAATGTAGCCAAACTTGATGATGCGAGCTTTGCCGCATTTGACGATGCCTATGTATGGGAAGAATTTGATACAAAAAGAGCTATCAATGTTCCAGCAGATAAACTTAGAATTGGTGCAGCTATTGTACTTATCTTTGTTGGTCTTGGCATTATCTGGAACTATGTAAGCGAAATAATTATTAAGCTTATTCCTAATGAATATTGGGATTATCTGTATCCTATTATTTACAATATTCCTAGCGTAGTGATCGCTATTGCTCTTATTGCATTTGGTGTTATGCTCATCTCCGGTAAGAAAAAAGAGCTCGCAATTCCTAAGAATGCAGCAGATGTTGTAGCTACAGAAGTGTTTATAGCCAAGGATGCTAAGGATGAAACAGCAAAAGATGCAAACGATGCGAAGGAAGCATAAAAAGGAGAGGATTGATCATGGATAATACAATTAGAGTGCACCGAGTAGGCTCTATCACCACAGGCCTGGGAATGATAGCTATTGGTGTAGCATTTCTTCTTCACCTGTTCCTTGGCATAGTCAGCTACGAGATGATCTTCAGACTGTGGCCACTTATGATAATTGGTCTTGGAATCGAGCTTCTCATTTCAAACTTTATGACAGATAAGATTGTGTACGACAAGGCAGCAATCTTTCTGATGATAGTGATTGTGTTCTTCGCAATGGGAATGGCCGGAGCAGATATGTGCTTTGAACATATTGGTGATGCGATGATGTTCTGAGTTTCTCTGAATTTTCTGAGTTTTCTTTTGGTATTGGGATGTTACGATATTGCAGCTAAGAGTTATCTGTATTGCAAATGATTTTTACTGCTGATTTTAGAAAAAGACAAATCCAGCGGTAGCCTGAATTATTGGTTACTGCCAGATTTGTCTTTTTTGAGTTTTGATAGTAACAAACTCATTTATTCACTACGTCTTTTTTGTATGGAATTAAAATTAGGGGGTAATTGGGTTTTTGAATTACGGCTAGAATTGAAATCGATCTATTTTAGTAGTAGTCAAGTTAGAAAAAATGCCTCATCTTTTTTCAGTTGTTACCGCTTATTATATGATTTTCTTAATCTGGCCGTAAGGAAAAAATGAGGCTACTGCTTAAAGTATAAATTTCCTAAAAGGGACGTAAATTATTTCGTATAAACGATAGATAAAATGCGTAATTATGAAAAGATTGCATTGTGACCGGACTATTGCATGCCATGACATAAACTTGGCCATATATAGCCAGGTATAGGCTAGGTATTAGCTAGGTATTAGCCATATATTAGGCAGGTATTATTCAGTACAGTGCTGAATTGCGCTTGTTATCACCAGATACTGTTTGAGACAGAAAATATATTCATCCATTCCCAAAGAACAAGAAAATCAATAATTTATAGAGAAATAAGCGAATATTAAATCGGAATATGTATTAATATAATAGTAGAACCAATACAACTTCCATTTCAAGGAGAATGCCATGACCAAGAAAAAGCTGGCACTAGAAGTAATTGAGAGACTTAGAAAAGAATATCCGGATGCAGTATGTACTCTTGCCTATGACAAAGCATGGCAGCTTCTGGTAAGCGTGCGTCTTGCAGCCCAGTGCACAGATAAAAGAGTAGACATGATTACCCCATTACTATATGAAAAGTACCCGACACTTGAGGCTTTGGCAGATGCTCCTGTGGACAAGATTGAAGAGATAGTTCGTCCATGCGGCCTTGGTAATTCCAAAGCCAGAGATATTTCTGCATGCATGAAGATGCTAAGAGATGAGTATGGCGGAATAGTACCGGATACTATGGAGGAACTTCTTAAGCTACCTGGAGTTGGCAGGAAGAGCGCCAATCTTGTGCTTGGTGATGTTTATGGTAAGCCTGCAATAGTGACAGATACCCACTGTATCAGACTCTGCAATCTTATAGGCCTTGTTGATAACATCAAGGAACCAGGCAAGGTGGAAAAAGAGCTATGGAAGATCATCCCTCCAGAAGAAGGAAATGCACTTTGTCACCGTTTTGTAACACACGGAAGAGAAGTGTGTGTTGCACGAAGACCAGACTGTGACAGATGCTGTCTCAAAGATATATGCAAAACGGGAAAAGCAACTATAAAGAAAACAACCAAGTAACTAACCAAGTAACCAGTGACCACAGTTTCATCTAGTTAGGGGAAGCCATGAGAGATATTGAATATTTACGACTTCTTAGCAAAGAATTTCCAAATGCAAGAAAGGCAGGGGCAGAGATAATCAATCTGCGTGCTATTTGTGCCCTTCCCAAGGGAACAGAGTACTTCTTTTCAGATATTCATGGAGAGTATGATAGCTTCTCACATCTTCTTAGAAGCTCATCCGGTATCATAAGAGCCAAGATTGAAGAGACCTTCGGAAATATGATGTCAGAGGCAGAGCAGCTTGATCTTGCCAATCTCATATACTATCCAAGAGAAGCAATCAGTAAATACAGGCACGACGAGAACACTGATGCCAAGGTTCTTCATGAGTGCCAGAAGATAGCCATCAACAGACTCATTGCAATCTGCAGAGTTGTAAGTTCTAAGTACACCAGGTCCAAGGTCCGCAAGAAGATGCCTCAGGACTACGCCTATGCCATAGATGAGCTTTTGCATCTCGACATAAATGACGGCAACAAGAAGCTCTATTACAATGAGATCATTAGCGGAATCATAGAGATAGATTCTGGAGATGAATTCATTATCGCGCTTTGCGAGCTTATCCAGAACCTTACAATCGATTCTCTTCATATTATAGGTGATATTTTCGACAGAGGCCCAAGACCTGATCTTGTTATGGAAGAAATCATGAACTTCCATGATGTTGACATTCAGTGGGGCAATCATGATATAGACTGGATGGGAGCAGCCTGTGGTAATGAGGCTTGTATTGCCAATGTACTTAGAATAGGAACCAGCTATAACTGTTTTGATGCACTGGAGGATGGCTATGGGATCAACCTTCGCCCTCTTTCCATGTTTGCTGCAGAGGTTTATGGGGGTGACCCTTGTACGTGCTTCAGACCACATCTTCTGGACGAGAACAAATATGATTCAGTTAACCCTGAGCTTGCAGCCAAAATGTGTAAGGCAATCACTATTATCCAGTTCAAATTAGAAGGACAGCTTATCAGGAAGCACCCTGAGTATAAGCTTGATAACAGACTCCTTCTTGATAAGGTGGATTACAAAAAGGGAACCATTACTATAGGTAAAAAGACCTATCAGCTCAAGGATACAAACTTCCCGACAATAGATCCTGCAAATCCATATGAACTGACAGATGAGGAAAAAGAGCTTATGCGAACACTTCGCTTTAGCTTTATTCATTCGCAGCTTCTTATTAAGCATGTTCAGTTTCTATATTCCCACGGCGCTATGTACCGGACTGTTAACAATAACCTTTTATATCATGGCTGTATTCCCATGGATGACAAGGGCGAGTTCATGTGCATGGAAACCAGAGATGGTAAATACGCAGGGAAAGAGCTTATGGATTACCTTAATGTTAAGATTCATGATGCCTTTTTCCTTGATCCAAGAGATGATGCAGACAAAAAACAGGATGCAGTTGATCTCATGTGGTATCTCTGGTGTGGCCCCAGGTCACCTCTTTTTGGAAAAGACAAAATGACAACCTTTGAGCATCTCTTTTTGAGTCAGGAAAAAGACCTGTGTGTAGAGAAGTTCAATCCATATTACAGTTTTTCTGCGAAAGAGGAGTGTGCAGACAAAATCATAAAAGAATTTGGACTTGATCCTGAGTGGGCGCATATCATAAATGGTCATGTGCCTGTTAAGACCAAAAAGGGCGAGAGCCCCGTTAAGGCTGGCGGTAAGCTCTATATCATAGATGGCGGAATATCCAAGGCATATCATGAGCAGACGGGTATCGCGGGATACACACTTATTTTTAATTCTCATCATCTTGCTCTTGCTGCCCACAAACCTTTTGTTAAGGGACAGGAGAACACGCCTGCGATTCAGATCACAGAGAAGACCAAAAAGAGGATTCTTGTAAAAGACACAGACATTGGAAAGGGCTTACAGAGGCAGATTGAAGACCTCAAAGAATTATTATCGGCATATGAGAGTGGTTTGATTAGAGAGAGGTTCTAATTATAAAATTTATAAACGGTTGATGAAAAGACAGTATTTGTCTAGCATCAACCGTTATTTTTATGCCAACAACTATATCTTGTGGTTGGCAATTATAAAATATCTAAATTTTCTATATATTATTTCAAACGTTTGCTTTATTTTGCATTCATTATGTTCATTTTTTTTTAAGCGGAATCCGCAATTTTAGGGGCTTTGTATGATGCACTTTATGATGAAGCCGCTTGTATCATGATTTTAAAAGAGGATACAAGAAAGGATACATTGCCATGAAGAGAAGAACATCTAAGACAAATTATCCATATCCTGAAAGAAACAAAGGAACCTTCATCGTGAAGGTCGACTATTGCCAGAGAAATACCTGGCAAGGCCGAGTAATATGGGCCGAGGAAAATAAAATTCTAAGGTTCAGAAGTGCCCTTGAGCTGATCAGACTAATGGACGAGGCATTAGGCGAGGGCCAGGAAGTTCACATTCTTGCTGAATGATCAGCAAGCAAAAGTAACTAGATGATCATCAAAAAATCCCAATCATTACAATCAGTCAGAAGTACCTATTAACCAGCACCTAAAACTCCAAACGAGTCAAATACTTATGAGGAGGAAGATGTTATGTTAAGAAAATGGAACCGTTTTTTAGCTTTTCTATTAGCAGTAGCTCTTATTGCAACCACTTTTCATAGTAATCTTGCAAGCATCAGAGTTTTTGCTGAAGGTGAAGATACTGTAGAAACTCCTGCAGATCCACCAGCTCAGACAGAAGAGCCTGCAGTAGAACCTGAATCTGATCCGAACCCAGAACCAGCGGGCGAACCGGCAGAACCAGAAACTACGTATGAAGAGCCTGCACCTGCAGATACTCCAGCTCCAGCTGATGATCCCAATCCTGGAAATGAAGATCCTGCAAATGTAGAGCCAGAAACACCTCAGACACCACCAGCAGATACTACTGTAGATGAGGCAACAGCTGGTATAACAGATCCAGCAGAGCTTCCGGAAGATGGTGACGGAACGGCAAAAGAAAACGAAGCTGATGATGCAGCAACACTCGCTTCTTCTATTGAAGAAGAAATAGAGGACGATGCGGCAGCACTCGGATCATCTGAAGAGGAAGAAAAAGAGGAGAAAGAAAAAGAAGAGAAAGAGCTTGAAGAAAAACTTGTAACAGTTACTTATTCAGCTCAGCTCGGAGGACGTGTTTCAAAAGCTTCCGAGACAATCGACATTAATGACAAAAATGCTAAGTTTGAAGGTTCAACAGCATCAGCTGTAAATAAGTATTATCAGTTCATGGCATGGGTTGATAAGAATGGAAATACAGTTTCTACAGAAGCAACCTTTGTTCCATCTGATGTGGAAGAAGATACATCTTTTACAGCTACATTTGAGAAGCTTTCAAATATGCCTGCACAGGACTTCACGGGAAGCGCAGGCGGAATGAATGTATCTGTATCAGCAGATGACGGCATTTTCCCTGAGGGAACAACAATGACTGTAACTGCTATTGGTGACGATGAAGCTATGGCAGCAGCTACGGACGCCCTTGGAGATAATGTTAAATCTGCAAAGGGTGTAGATATTACATTTAGAAACGCAGAAGGCGAAGAGGTTGAGCCAGCTAATGCTAAATACGTTCACGTATCAATTAGCATTGCAGATAGTCTTGAAGGTGAATCCTTTAGCGTAGTACATAAAGATGACAACGATAATGTATCAGTTGTAGGTTCTGCAAGTGAAAGTGGAGCAGAATTTGATGCAAACTCCTTCTCTGTTTATATCGTAGCAGGTGAAGGTCAGGAAGATCCTGAAGCTGTTGCAACACGTACCTATAACTTCTATGCTTCAAAATCAGACTCAACACCTTTAAATACACAGACTGTAAAAGAAGGTGAAACAATTTATACACCTGGTATTCCAAGTCTTACACAGGATCAGGAATTCTTTGGATGGTACCGCGAAGTAGGTACTAACAAGATTGCCATTGATTTTTCTCAACCTGCTACAGATGTTCAGCCACAGGAAGTATTTAACTGTTATGCAGATATTGAGACTACATATTATGTAACAATGGTAGGACCTGACGAAGAAATCGTTCAGGTTAAGAAAAAGACAGTTAAAGATGGTGGCGATACTAATGTAACACTCACAGACGTTTCTGTAACACCTGATAGTGCAGAAAAGGTATTTAAGGGCTGGACAACTGTTAAGAATAAGCCAACTCCTGATACCAGACCGATTGTTACTTCAGTTAATGCAGCAGTTGATAAGACTGTCTATGCAGTAATAGTTAGTGGACATTGGATTCGCTTTGATGAAAATGATGGCGGCTCTGGCGGTGGTGCAAGCTACACAGGACCTATAGCTGTCATGGAAGGTAATTACCCATCTCAATCCAAGCCTGCAGATCCTACAAGACCAGGATACGAGTTTAAGGGCTGGTACAAAGAGGCAAATGGAGAAGATGGCGGCGTAGTTGAATCATCAGCTTTCAACTGGAATGAGTATCTTAATGCAGATGTTACTCTCTATGCTAAGTGGACAGCAGCAACTACTACCAATTACACAGTAGTTATCTGGCAGCAGCAGATAGAGAATGCTTCAGCGTATGATTACGTTGAAAGCCATACTGTAACAGGTACTACCAATGCGACAATTACTGACAACATGCTGAGAACTTATACCAATAATCCTGCAACAGGATTCCAGTATAACAGCGACAAGAAGAGAATAGTTTATGGCTCAGATGAAAAGACAACTACTGTAATCAGAGCAAAAGGTGATACAGTTGTTAATCTGTATTTTGACAGAAAGACTTTTACACTGACCTTTAAGAATGGTAATTCAACAGTAAAGACAATAACAGCCAGATATGGTGAGAATATTGAAAGTAATTTCCCAATTAAGGTAGGAAATACCACCTATGATAATTCATGGGAGGTTACTAGCAATTCTCAGACCTATGAAAAAGGTCTTTTGATAGTTGTTATTGATAAGATGCCTGCAGAAAACATTACATTTAAAAAGGCAAGTAATAGCAACTATACACAGATAATGAATTATTATCTGGAGGCTGTTGAGGGTGAAAGCTATACTCACTCTTATGGAGGACTTCATTTTAACCTTTATAAGACAGCAACAGCTCATTATGGCGCTGTAACTTATGATGAAGACTTCATATTATTTGAAGGCTTTGATAGATTTGGATCAAATCCTTCGTTTAATTCATCTGGAAGGGCTCTTGTTAATCAGAGTGGAACCATAAACTTCTATTACAAGAGAGTAACGAAACGAATTGACTTTAAAGATAACTACAATGGAATCACATCTGATGTACCAGGTGTAGATAGTAGTTTCTCATCAATTCAGTATGGTAAGAACTTATCATCATACAAGAGTCTGGCACCAACACTTCCTGATAGGGTAGGCTGCGAATTTAAAGGCTGGTACGAAGACCTGAATGGTAATGTACCATTTAACTGGAACAGCACAATGCCTAATGCCAATAAGGTATTGTATGCACATTATGAGAAGGTTCAGTACCACGTACACCTTAATCCAAACGGTGGTACTCTTACCGATGGTCAGGAAGAAGATTTTGATCTGGATTATGGCGAGATTATCAGTAAATCATCACTTGATAAGACCACAAAGACAGGCTATGAGCTAGTTGGATGGTTTGATGATTCAACAGGATTTGCATATGGCTACGGCGCTGTAACCAGCAATGTAAATCTTACAGCTAAGTGGAGAAGCCCTGGTACAGTAAATGTTAAGTACTATGCTGGCGACTTTGGATCAAATCCTCCAGTAGATAATTATGACTACTACAAGAATTCTACAGTAATAGTTAAAGGAGCGCCTGCAAGTATTGCGGAAGGATATACATTCATTTGCTGGAAGGTAAATGGAGTAGGAGATCCTCTTTATCCAAATAACAGCTTTGATATTGACACTACAATTATATCCGGCAATGAAGTTAAACTGATTGCTATATATGAGAAGAAAGGCGCAGGTGGAACATCAACTGAGAACACCACTGTTACATATGTTCCAAATGGTGGAACAGGAGAAGCTAAGACTATCACCTATAGAAAGAACGAAGCCTTTAACGCACTTACACTTGCTGACTCCGGATTCTCACGCTCAGGATATACATTCCTTGGATGGGCAAAGAGTGCAAATGCAACATCGGCTTGGGTAACAGAAGGAACACTTATAGCAGCAGATAATCTTCCAGATCCTGATCACAATATCCTTTACGCAGTATGGAAACAGGATATTAAGGTTACAGTAACTATTACAGGAAATACAGATACAGTAAACTATAACGGATCTGAGCAGAGTGTTACTGGATACTCAGTTGCAATTGCATACTCAGCAAATGGTAGCCCAATTGAAGGTGGCGGATACAGCGAATCAGATTTCACATTCTCAGGCGAAGCGGTTGCAAAGGGCACAAATAAGGGTACATACCAGATGGGCCTTGCACCTTCACAGTTTACAAACAATAATACAAACTTCGCAGAAGTAGTATTTGTAGTAAATGATGGATGGCTGAAGATCAATGCCAAGACAGCAGCTGTTACCATTACAGGTATTAAAGTGAGTGCAGATTACGATGGTACAGAGCATACAGCATCCGGATATACAGTTTCAGGTGACAGCATAGACGAGTCCAAGATCGTATATGACGGAGAGGCCATTGCTAAGCAGACAAATGTTGGAACAAAAGTTATGGGACTTTCTGCAGAGAAGTTCTCCTACAGCGATCCTAACATTACAGTAACCTTTACAGTAGCATCTGATGGTTCCATGACAATTAAGCCTATAAATGTAACAGTTAACATTGTAGGTCATCATAATTCAACTGCTTATGATGGGCAGATGCATAGCGTATCAGGTTACGAAGTAGAAATACAGAATAGTCTCTACAAAGAAGCAGACTTTGAATTCTCAGGAACTGCATATGCGGAGAGAAAACTCCAGGGTACCACTAATATGGGCCTTGCAGCTTCTCAGTTTACTAATAAGAATAGCAACTTTGGAATAGTAACCTTTAATGTAACTGATGGTTATCAGGAGATCACTCGTAAGGGATCAGTAGTAGTTACCATTACTGGTCATCACGATACAAAGGTTTATGACGGACAATCCCACAGCGTATCAGGATATGATGTGGAAATCAGTAGTGACCTTTATAAAGAAACTGACTTTACATTCTCAGGAGATAAGGTTGCGGAAAGAACTGATGCTGGTAAAACAGTCATGGGACTTAAGCCAGAACAGTTCACAAATACTAATGATAACTTTACAGATGTAACCTTTAACGTAGTAACTGATGGTTACATGGAAATTACACCAATTAACGTAACCGTAGAGATTATTGGTAACAAGGAAGAGAAGTCATACAACGGATCTGAGCAGAGCGTTACAGGATATACAGTTGGCGAAATCAGTAGTTCTCTTTACAAGAAAACAGACTTTACATTCAGCGGAGAAGCTACTGCAAAGGGAACCAACAAAGGAACATATCCTATGGGACTTTCTGCAACACAGTTTACTAATACCAATCCTAACTTTGGTACAGTTACATTCGCTATAGATGACGGTTCACTGGTAATCACAGCAGTTACAGCAACAGCCAAGATTATTGGCCACAATAATACTACTGACTATGATGGACAGCTGCATACAGTAACTGGTTATGATGTTGAACTTCCAGCAGGATCTCTTTTGACAACGGCTGATATCAAGATTAACGGAAGTGCTTCAGCATCCAGAACAGATGCAGGTACAACTAACATGGGACTTACAACTGAGATGTTTAGCGTAGAAAACGCAAACTTCTCCAGCGTAACCTTCACAGTAGAAGATGGATATCAGACAGTTAATCCTATCGATGTAACAGTAACAATTGAAGGCCATAAGGACAGTGTAACCTACGACGGAAATCCTCATACGGTATCTGGATATGATGTTAAGTCCATAAGCAGTAGTCTCTATACAACAGCTGACTTCACATTTAATGGACCTGACAGCATAACACAGACTAATGCTGGAACATATCCAATGGGCCTTGCAGCATCTCAGTTTACTAATACTAATAGCAACTTTAAAACAGTAACCTTTAGTGTAACTGATGGCGAACTTAAGATCAGTCCTATCGACGGTGTAACAGTTACTATTAAAGGTAATACAGCTAAGGTTGACTACAAAGGAACTGAGCAGTCCGTAACAGGATACGATGTATCAATCAGTAACAGTAAATATACCGAGGCAGACTTCACCTTTACAGGACCTGCTAAGGCATCCGGAACTGATGCAGGCACATATGCAATGGGGCTTGCAGCGGATAAGTTTACTAACACTAATAGCAACTTTACAAACGTTACCTTCGACGTAACAGACGGCTCACTGGTAATTGAACCTATATCAGTAACAGTAACTGTTGTCGGACGAAATGACACTAAGACCTATGATGGTAATAGCCATACAGTTGCTGGAATTGACTACGAATACAGTAACACCCTTTATAAGAGAAATGACTTCAACTACTCAGGTAATCAGCAAGCAACCAGAACAGATGAAGGCACAACTTATATGGGAATTGATGAGACAAAGTTCACAAACGTTAATAATAACTTTAAGAATGTAAAATTTAACGTAACTGATGGCTTCATGAAGATCGTTCCTAAGGGTAAGGTAGTAGTAACCATTAAAGGTAAAAAAGCTACAGTAGATTACAATGGAACAGAGCAGAAGGTAGAAGGCTACACAGTAGCAATAAGCGATCCTCTTTACAAAGAGGCAGACTTTAGCTACACCGGAGAAGCTGTTGCTAAGGGAACAGATGCAGGCACATACGACACTGCTATCGACAAGACTAAGTTCACTAACAACAACAGTAACTTTAAGGACGTAACCTTCGAGGTAGTGCAGGGTGCTCTGACAATCAATCCTATAGCAATGAAGATTACCGTAACTGGTAATAATGACACACTTAAGTACACTGGAGCAGAGCAGAAGGCACAAGGCTTTGTAGCAACATCAGACAGCACCTTCTTTGACCAGACTAAGGTTAAGTACAGTGGAACTGCAGAAGCTAAGGGTACAGATGTTGGAACATATAATATGGAACTGGATGTAACCAAGTTCTCATATAATGATCCTAACTTTACAGGTGTAACCTTCGCAATCGACGCCGATGGATTCCTTATCATCGATCCAGCTGATGTTACAGTAACTATTACTGGTAAAGAAGATACTCTTGAATACAACGGCAGAGAGCAGGAAATTACAGGATACACACCTACAACAACCAGCACTATCTACGATCTGAGCAACGTATCAATGACAGGCGAAGCTAAGGCGAAAGGTAAGCGCGTAGGCGATTACAAGATGAACCTTGCAGAAGATCAGTTCACAAACAATGATGATAACTTCAATGTAACCTTTGTTATAGAAGATGGTATTCTTCACATCATAGACAGAGCAGAGAAGTATATTATCACAGCAACAACAAACGACGTAGAAAGAGAGTATAGCGGCGAGGTTTACTCAGGTTTTGGATTTAGCGTAACAGGCGGCAAGAAGGTTAATCAGGAAGGCAATGCTATAGCTAACATAGTAAACTTCATTAGCGGAATTCTCAGACCTATCAAGGCATCAGCAGACGATGGATCTACTACAGATCCTACAGTTATCGTCGATGGAGTTAAGTACACAGTAACTGGACTTTATGTTGATGCATCAGGAAGAGATGTTGGAACATATCCTCTTACAATCAAAGGATCAATGGTTGTCCTTGATGAAGACGGACAGGATGTGACAGGTCAGTTTACACTCGAAGTGAATGAAGGAAATCTTAAGATTACTAAGAGACACATCACAGTAACATCAGGAAGCGCTACAAAGCCTTATGATGGAAATCCTCTTACAAGCAGTGTAATTACAACTGATAAGTCATGGGGAACAGGAGATGCAGTTGGATTTAATATCACAGGTTCTCAGACAGAACAGGGTACAAGCAAGAACACATTTACATTAGTTCCTGCAGCTGGTACAGATCTTGAAAAGAACTACATAGTAGATACAGTATTTGGAGACCTTACAGTAACTGCAGCAGTTACACCTCCAGGAACAGATCCAACACCAGGTGACGACCCAACACCTCCTACACCACCAACACCACCAACACCACCTACTCCTGAAACACCTACTACCCCTACAACTATTGTCGATGCAGCAACACCGCTGGCACCAACAGCACCTGTAGCACCAGTTCTTGATGCGGCGGTTCTTGGAGCAACAAGACAGCAGTCAGGCGCAGCAGTTCTCGGAGCAAGACGAGCAAAGACAGAGGATGCAACAAATACAATTCCTAGAGTATTTGCAATCATCGCAGCAGCTGCAATATTGGCAGCACTTCTCGCAAGCTTCAGAAGAAAGGAAGAGGAGCAGTAAAGATTTATATAAATAAAACTGAATAATTTCCACACGGGGCAGGCCACATGGCCTGCCCCATTTTCTGCTATAATTATATCTGTGGAATGGAGGATACATTATGGCAACAGGAAGTCAGACCAAAGAAAAAACGGGCAGCAGGATCAAAGAGCCCAGACAATACAACGTGATAATGCTAAATGACGATTTCACTACAATGGACTTTGTAGTTAGCGTTCTTGTGGATATTTTTCATAAGGATCCCGTAAGTGCAGAGGCAATCATGCTAGGGGTTCATAAGAGCGGCCAGGCGGTTGTGGGTAAGTACCCTTATGACATTGCAATTACAAGGGTCAATAATGCTCTTGCAAGGGCCAAAAAAGAGGGATTTCCCTTCAGGATGACAGTAGAGGAGGCTTAATATGGATCTTTCAAAAGAGGCATCTTTAGTATTTCAGAATGCCATAGCTTATGCCAATAAATACAAATATGAGTATGTGACTCCTGAGATGATCCTTCTCATGATCCTGGATGATGACGTGTTCGCTGAGGCTTTTGAGGAGTGTGGAGGAGATCTTACTATTCTGAGCAGTAACCTTCAGAAATATGTTTCTGAGTACGTGGATAAGATAGATAATAAGGAGATTTTATTGTCTACAGGTACTAATTTTGTCCTGAATTTCGCGGGCCAGAGTGCATATAGCAGTGGAAGTGACATGATTCATGTCCGCCACCTTGTTCACGCCATCTGGAATCTCGAGAACAGCTATGCTGTTTACTACATGGAACAGCAGGATATCACAGAGGCGGATGTACTCCAGCAGATGGCCATAATCGAGGATGAAAATGCGGCAGAAGCTATTTCTGAGGACATAGATGGCAGTATTAAGACCAAAGAGGATAAAGCTGGCCTTAGCCTTTATGCTCCGTGCCTTAACGATGTATTAACAGATGCTAATCCCCTTATTGGCAGGGAAAAAGAGCTGGAGAGAACTATTCAGATACTCTGTAGAAAAGATAAGAATAATCCGCTTCATATCGGCGAAACAGGCGTTGGTAAGACGGCTATAACCTACGGCCTTGTACAGCGCCTTAAAAGCGGCGATGTACCTGATGCTATAAAGGGCGCCAAAGTCTTTTCACTTGATCTTGGTGGAATGCTTGCTGGAACTCAGTACCGTGGCGATTTTGAAAAGAGATTTAAAAAGGTCTTAACAGAGATTGGCAAAGAGGAAAAGCCAATAATATACATAGATGAGATTCATAATCTGGCTGGCGCCGGTGCAGTAGGAGAAGGCTCTTTTGACGCTTCAAACATGCTTAAACCTTACCTTACAGACGGTCATATCAGATTTATTGGTGCAACAACCTTTGAAGAGTACAAGAAGTATTTTGAGAAGAATAAAGGCCTTGTAAGGCGTTTTCAGAACGTAGAGATAAAAGAACCTACCGAGGAAGAAACAGTCGAGATTTTAAACGGTTTAAAGGCCAAATACGAGAAGTATCACGGGGTTAAATATGCCAAGGGACTGATGGAATATGCAGCCCATATGAGCGCCAAATTTATTAACGAAAGATACCTTCCTGACAAAGCAATTGACCTTATCGATGAAGCTGGCTCCTATAGGAAACTCCATCCCCTTTCTCAGAAGACTCAGACAGTAGATAAATCAGTTATAAATGAGATTCTTACAGGAGTTTGCAGAGTTCCGATAGAGACAGTTGATACTGACGATGCAGCTGGACTTGAAACACTTGAAGAGCGCATTAAGACCAGAATATTTGGTCAGGACGAGGCTGTATCCCAGGTTGTAAATGCAGTTAAGTTCTCCAAGGCAGGACTTATCGAGGATGGTAAGCCTCTTGCAAGTCTATTGTTTGTAGGACCTACTGGTGTCGGCAAGACAGAGATAGCAAGGACTTTGGCAGATGAACTTGGAGTTAAACTCATTAGATTTGACATGAGTGAATATGGTGAAAAGCACGCTGTTGCCAAGCTGATCGGATCTCCAGCTGGATACGTCGGCTATGAAGAAGGTGGAATCCTCACAGAAGCCATCAGGAAGAATCCGTCCTGTGTACTTCTTTTGGATGAGATAGAAAAAGCTCACGCTGACATTTATAACGTTCTTTTGCAGGTAATGGATTATGCAACTCTTACTGATAATCAGGGCAGAAAAGCAGATTTCAGAAACGTAGTAGTTATCATGACTTCTAACGCCGGCGCTAACAGACTTGGAAAGAGCGGAATAGGCTTTATCAGCGAGAGCATGGATGAGAGCGTACTCACAGAAGCTGTCAAGAACACTTTCCAGCCTGAATTCAGGAACAGACTTAACAAGATTGTTGTATTTAACAGCATGGACGATGACATGGCCTCCATGGTTGTTGATAAGAAGCTAAAAGAGCTTTCTGAGCAGCTACAGGCCAAGAAGATCACACTTTCAGCTGATAAAAAGGCCAGAACTCTTCTTAAGACCAAAGGTGTCAGCCAGGAGTTTGGGGCAAGAGAAATCGATCGTGTCATTAGAAATGATGTTAAGCCATTATTTGTTGATGAGATTTTATTTGGCAAGCTTAAAAATGGTGGAAAGATCAAGCTTACGACCAGAAATAAGGACTTTGTCATAGAAACCAGTAAGAAATAATACGAGATAAAAATATGCCAGTATTTGCACTTAATGAAAACGAAATATCTTTTCCACTTCCGCAGCTTGCTGAGGATGACGGACTTCTGGCTGTAGGAGGAGATTTATCCAGAGAAAGGCTTGTTCTGGCTTACTCCAACGGTATATTTCCCTGGTATAACGAAGGTCAGCCTATCATGTGGTGGTGTCCCAAGGAGCGCTATATCATACGACCAGGCAACGTTCATATATCACATTCCATGAAGAAATTCATGAGAAAGCATGATATTCGGGTTGAGGTTAACAGGGATTTTTCTGATACCATGCACAGATGCAGGACAAAGCGTGAGTTTGCGGAAGGCACCTGGATCACAACGGACATGGAGAATGCCTATGCAGACCTTGCGGCCAATAATCTGGCTCTGAGTGTTGATGCCTTTATCGATGGTGAACTTGCAGGCGGTTTATATGGCGTGAGCCTTGGAAGATGTTTTTTTGGCGAGAGCATGTTTTCAGATATGGAAAATGGCTCCAAGCTTGCGCTTATTGGCCTTGCCCAGATGCTTCAGGAAAACGGATATCTCATGATCGATTGCCAGTTCCATACAGACCATTTAGAGAGTATGGGTGGTGAGAGCATCAGCTACGCCGAATATAAAGAGATTCTAGAAAAGGGAATTGGGTAGAAAACGCTTAGTTGCGTATGTTTGCATTATGTATTATCATAATATTGAGAAAATATAGCCGATATATAAATATATAATCAATAATGTTGATAAAGAGAAAGCGAGGTATTCTCTATGTATATAGCAATGCAGACAGCTGATAGTAATGGAACACTCAATACTGAGATCAGTACATTTTACGGTATCAGATATGACACAAGATATCGAGCAGCTATTCTTTCCACAGAGCATCTCAATCACGACTACGTAATTCCAATGGACCCTAATGATTATGAGGATGCGGTCAAACAGATACTTGCTGCAATGGCTTCTAATGCTCAGATGATCAATCTTGGCGAGAGCATAGTCAGCAGAGGCAGAAAGGGTGAAGCAAGGCAGGTTAAACCTCAGAAGCTTACAATTAAAACTTGTTAAAAAAGAAATCCGCTACAGATTATGTAGCGGATTTTTATGATTATGTGGTTTGAACCAAAATTTCAGGTCATATCATCAATATCTGTGTTATCGTCAGTATCAAAGCCGATATTCTGCATATTAACAGTTCTACGGCGGATTCTGGCAGCTTCTGATGCCTGAAAGAGGAAATCCTTGATCTCTCTGCCGTGTTTGATGTTCTTGAGGACAATTGTCTTGTCAGTTACGTCTGATGTGAAAAGAGTGATGGTGCTAAGACCAGCCATTCTCTGCCAGAGAGTACTTGTAATCTCAACGTCAGTGATCTTGTACATGTAGCAGTCATCCTCTGTTACAGTGAAAAAGCCTTTGATGATAGTCAGAATGTTCTCCCTGATCTCATATTTGGTAAAAGTCCAAGGAAGACCAAGGAAAAGAAGTCTTTTTCTCTCGTTATAGCAAAGCTGTCCTTTTGCTTCTGTTGAATGAGCATACTGCTCAGGATTAACTATTTTTGTCATTTCCCCTCCTGAAATAATGTATTAAGTTTATGAAATTTGAATAAACATGAATAACTGTTGTTACCCTTATATAATAGCATATACCTGTGTTTGGGGAAATATTAAGCAAAAAAAGAGCAATGTATACGATTTGACGTGTAACAAATACCTAGATAAAATAAGACAAAGACATTGATAATACTTAAGTTTTGACCTATTTTCTTCGATATATTTTGTAGAGGAAGGTATAAAGTATGGATGCTAATGGACTTAATGCTGAGCAGCAGGCATTACTTGCCAGCATAATGGGTAAATCTTCACAGGCAGGCGGAGGCGGTGGATTCTCTCCATCACAGGTTCAGCCTGCAGCTACAGGCGCGCCAGCGGCAGCAGCTCCGGCAGATTCCGGTAAGATGCTCTCACAGGCTGAGATTGATGCGCTCATTGCTTCTATGGGCAACTAAATGGACCATGGGGACGGGGTTCCTGGTCCATTTTTTATTTTATGAAATATTTATGACGTTATTGACAATATGTAGTTAGCTACGTATCATAGGATATGTAATTAGCTACATATTGTTTTTTATGTGATTTGTTTGTATATGCCAGGTGGGCAGGCACGAATTGTCCACAGAATACGAGAGGTAGCGGATGACTTGTATTAACAAGAAGGAGGAGTTCCAAAGAGACAAGGAACACGAATCAACTAGTTTTAAATTCAAGCTCATTCATGAGGCCTTTGCCAACATGTTCAACAGGCAGCTAAGGGAAGATGATATGACTTTTTCACAGCTTATGGTCATATCAATTTTGTGGGAGAGACGTGATCAGAAGGTGACACAGAAGGATATTTCCGAGGCACTTCACATCAAGCATCCTACGACAATAGGTCTTTTGAAGAGGCTTGAGGAAAAAGAAATGGTCAAGATCGTGGTGGATCCTGAGAACAGAAAATATCGCAATATTGCCATTACTGAAAAGGGGGAAAAGTTTATTGAAATGAACAAAGAGCGCAGAAATAAGATGAATGCCATTTTAGTAGATGGGATGAATGAACAGGAAATCGAAATGCTGCGAACTCTTTTGGACCGTGTTATAGACAACATGGCCAGCATGAATTCAGGCGATGAGATTGCCTGAAGCGAAGGAACGCAATTTATAAATCTAGGAGAGAGGATATATGGTTAAGACATTATTAAAAGAACTTAAAGAGTACACATTGCCATCTATTTTGACTCCACTATGTATGGTTGGTGAAGTTTTATGTGAGATGGTAATCCCCATTTTAATGGCCAGAATCGTCGATTATGGTATTTATGGACAGGATATGGGAGTTATATTCAGAACTGGCGGAATGATGGTCGTAATCGCCATATTTGGCCTTCTGGCAGGTATTGGAGGTGCATACTACGGGGCAAATGCATCAGCCGGATTTGCCAAGAATCTGAGAAAGAAAATGTTTGATAATATTCAGACTTTTTCTTTTACCAACATTGATAAATTCTCAACTTCTGGTCTTGTAACAAGACTTACAACAGACGTTTCTAACCTCCAGAATGCCTACATGATGACACTTCGAATGGCTATGAGAGCGCCTGCATCACTTATAATTGCCATGGTTGCAGCATTTACCATCAGCTCCAAGCTTGCCAGCATCTATCTTATTGCTGTTATTATCCTTGTGATCGTGATGCTGTTTGTTATGACAAGAGCAACCAGATACTTCAAGCAGGTATTCCAGAAGTACGATCAGCTCAATGAGAGTGTTCAGGAAAATGTATCAGCTATCAGAGTAGTTAAGGCTTACGTGCGTGAGGACTTCGAGAACAAGAAGTTCAAAAAAGCTGCTGAGAATATCTACAACATGTTTGTTAAGGCCGAGATGAATGTGGTATTCATGAGCCCATTTATGACAGCTACCGTTTATACCTGTATTCTTCTGGTGAGCTGGTTTGGTGCGCACATGATCGTTGGCGGAGAGCTTACAACTGGTCAGCTAATGAGTCTTTTGACTTACTGCATGACAATCCTCATGAACCTGATGATGCTTGCTATGATCTTTGTCATGCTCACAATGGCGTCAGCTAGTGGCAAGCGTATCGCAGAAGTTATTGAGGAAAAGAGCTCCATCACTAATGGAAGTAATCCTATCATGGAAGTTAAGGACGGAAGCATTTCTTTTGACCATGTTGAGTTTGCATATAACGAGGATTCAGAGGAGCCTGTATTAAAAGACATAAATCTTGAGATCAAGTCTGGTGAGACCATCGGTATCATCGGCGGAACAGGTTCTGCCAAGTCTTCACTGGTTAACCTTATCAGCAGACTTTACGACGTATCAAACGGCTCTGTAAAGGTTGGCGGAGTTGATGTCAGAGAATATGATCTTGAAACTCTTAGAGATCAGGTATCAGTAGTTCTTCAGAAGAACGTTCTTTTCTCAGGAACAGTTCTTGATAATCTTCGCTGGGGTGACAAGAATGCCACAGAGGAAGAGTGCAAACGTGCATGCCAGATGGCCTGCGCCGATGAATTTATAGATAAGATGCCAGATGGCTACAACACTGTGATCGAGCAGGGCGGAGCCAACGTATCTGGCGGACAGAGACAGAGACTTTGTATTGCCAGAGCGCTTCTTAAAAAGCCTAAGATCCTCATTCTGGATGATTCAACAAGTGCTGTTGATACTAGTACAGATGCCAAGATCAGAAAGGCATTTGCAGAGGAAATACCTGGAACAACCAAGCTTATCATTGCTCAGAGAATCGGATCTGTTCAGGGATGTGATCGCATAATTGTCATGGATGATGGTAAGATTAACGGATTTGGAACTCATGAAGAGCTTCTTGCAAATAACGACATTTACCGCGAGGTATATGAGTCACAGACTGGTGCAAGTGGCGATGCTGACTTTGATCAGGCGGGCTGAGAGGTGATAGATTATGGCAGAAAAATTTAATAGACGTGGAAAACCAATGCCCAAGGTAGAGAATCCTGGGAAATTGTTTAAAAGAATAATGAGCTATGTGTTTAAGTTTTATCCAGTGCACATGGTAACAATCGTAATATGTATTTTTATAACTGTATTTTCAAGTGTTCAGGGAACTCTTTTTACCAAGACACTTATTGATGATTATATCCAGCCAATGCTTGATAGTCACAGCACGGATTATGGCCCGCTTCTGGGAGCGATGGCAAGGGTTGCGGTGTTCTATGCTCTTGGTATCATTGCTGCATTTACTCAGCAGAGGGTTATGGTATTTATCAATCAGGGAACACTGAAAAGACTTCGTGAAGAACTCTTTGAGCACATGGAGAGCCTTCCTATCAAGTACTTTGATACTCACGCCCATGGCGATATCATGTCAATCTACACTAACGATATCGATACCCTGAGACAGATGATCAGCCAGAGTATTCCTCAGCTTCTTAACTCTGCGATCACTATCGTGAGCGTATTTGCATCAATGCTGGTTCTGAGTGTTCCGCTTACAATCGTTACAATCGCAATGGTTGGAGTTATGCTGTTCTGCTCAGCCAAGGCTACAGCTTCTTCTGGTAAGAACTTCGTAGCACAGCAGAAGAATATCGGAGCTCTTAACGGATTCATCGAAGAGATGATGACAGGACAGAAGGTTGTCAAAGTCTTTAACCATGAGCAGGAGAGCATCAAGAGATTTGATGAACTCAATGAAGAGCTGTTCCAGAGCGCATTTAAGGCTAATGCATATTCAGGAGCACTTGGACCTATCAATGCTCAGCTTGGTAACACAAGCTACGTACTCTGCGCTATGATCGGTGGAGCCATTGCTCTTTCTGACAGCATTGCGGTTGGCTTTACAGTAGGTGCTCTTGCCAGCTTCCTGACCTTTAACAGGAGCTTCTCAATGCCTATCAACCAGGTGAGTATGCAGTTTAACTCAATCATCATGGCTCTTGCAGGTGCTGAGCGTATCTTCAAGCTCATCGACGAGGAGCCTGAGACTGATGAAGGTTATGTAATGTTGGTTGACGCTGAGGAGAAGAACGGACAGGTAGTAGAAGCTGACCACCACACAGGAAAGTGGGCCTGGAAGCATTATCACAAGGCTGATAACACAACAACCTACCAGCCTATGGAGGGTGATGTTACCTTCAATGGCGTAGACTTCGGATATACAGATGAGAAGATGGTTCTGCATGATATCGTTCTTCATGCTCATCCAGGTCAGAAGATTGCCTTTGTCGGCTCAACTGGTGCAGGTAAGACAACTATTACCAACCTGATCAACAGATTCTATGATATTCAGGATGGTAAGATCAGATACGACAATATCAATATCAACAAGATC